>Ga0114958_10000116_pt1 | contig 65772 bp, 58 predicted proteins | sample C_130208_EF_Meta_FD_89577 | JGI IMG/M metagenome (GOLD analysis project Ga0114958, IMG submission 89577) | Freshwater microbial communities from Lake Croche, Canada to study carbon cycling - C_130208_EF_MetaG | ecosystem: Environmental > Aquatic > Freshwater > Lake | place: Lake Croche, Canada...
CCGCCTCGACCGCTGACAGGCGCGAAACCACGCGCAGCAGGCCAAAGGCCACGATCGGCAACACAAACGACAGGGCAATCCCCGCCGCCAAAGCCGCCAAAACCTGCCCGTCAATCCCGCTTTTGCTGACCGCAACGCCGCCTTTAAAGCCGATGGCAAACAGCAAATACAGCGCCATGGTCTTGGCCGCCGCCTCTGGCACGCTTAGATCAGAGCGCACCAAAGCGGCAAGCCCGCCCAAGGCAAAGCTTAGGATCATGGGCGTCAGCAGGTTCTGACCTGCCAAGGTTAGCATCGAGTCCATCCGTCACCTCGCAATGTGATGCGAGATAAGGGGCCTGCGGCCTATTTCAAGCCCGCCAAATCATGCCCTTACACCGGCACAAAGCCGTCCTTGGCCGGATCAAACTGTTCCAGCGCGCCTTCGCCCGTGTTGTTCCACAGGCCATGCAGCGTCAGCATATCGTCTTCCAAAGCCGCGCGCACAAACGGAAAGGTCATCAGATTTTCCAAAGACACCCGAACCGCCTGTTTTTCCAAAGCCGCGATCCGCTCGTCTTGGGGCAGGTCTTTGACCCGCTCAAAGCCCGGGCGCAGAATATCCATCCAGCGGCCAACAAAGGACGACTTTTCTTCCAGCTGCGGCGCAAGACCGCAGCACATGTCATGGCACCCCTTGACCCCGCCGCAGTTGGAATGGCCCAGCACGACGATATGCGCCACTTTCAGCGAGGTGACTGCATATTCCACCGCAGCCGAGGTGCCGTGATATTCCCCGTCGGGGTTAAAGGGCGGCACCAGATTGGCCACGTTGCGGTGGATGAAAAACTCGCCCTCATCCGCGCCGAAGATCGAGGTGACATGCACCCGACTGTCGCAGCACGAAATCACCATAGCCCGCGGATGCTGACCGCTTTCGGCCAAACGCCGGTACCACGCGCGGTTGTCTTGATAGGTCGTGGCACGCCAGCCTTGAAAGCGGGCGACCAGATAAGACGGCAGGGGGCGGGCGTGATCCATGAAAGGCTCCTTCTTTGATCGCCGACCATAGGTTGCAATTGCAGAAAATTCGAGAGGAATCGTCGCGATAAAGCGGCCCTCCGGCGGCCCTGCGGCAAGGGTTTGTTTAACTTCTCGGCCCACACTGGCCTTGGGTGAAGTGGGAGTGTGGAAATGTCGCAAGACAAAGTGGTGGCGTTGCGCCCCAAGGATCAGGTGTGCCAAGACGTCAAGCCGATCGCAACGATCTGTCACAACCTTGGGCCTGTCACGGCCCAAAAGGTCGTGGGCCGCGCCTTGGGCGAGATATCGCAAACCGTGGCGGCCTTGGCCGATCAGGTCAAGGCGCATGATTTGGCGGAAATGCGCCGCCCTTTGCGCCGTCTTCAAAGGATGAGCGAAAGTTTGGGTCTGGTCACGCTGGGCCTGATTGCGGTGGATTTGACAATCTGTATCGACAGTCAGGATGTGACGGCCTTTGCCGCCGTCTGGGCAAGGCTTTTGCGCGTGGTCGATATGGCCTTGGTTCAGGGGCACAACCCTTTGGGCCTGACGCAGGGCTAGGGTGGCCAAACCGTTGCGCAGGCTTTGATGCGCAACGCCCTTGTGGGGCGCAAAGGAACGGCTAGGCTGCGGGCGTAGGAGAACACCATGACCCAACTCCGTTTTGCCGACCCAAACGCCGCCTATCGCAGCCTGACCTTGGTGAGCGCTGACGACTGGCCCGCTTTGCGCGACAGCCACCCCGCCAAAGACTGGCTGGCGGCCACGGGGTTCGAGGCGGGCTTGGGTGACCTGCGCCTTATTGCGGGGCCTCAGGGAGTCGCCTCGGCCATCGCGGGCTTGGGCACGGCCAAAGCCCGCGCGCGGCTGCGCTTTGGGGTGGCGAAAGCCGTGGCGGGGCTTCCTGCGGGCAACTGGGCGCTGGACGGCGCGCTTTCGCCTGCGCTGCGCGATGAAACGGTGCTGGCGTGGTTGTTGCACTCCTACCGATTCGACCGTTACCGCAGTGCTAAAAAACCCGATGCGCCCCTGCTGCGCCTGCCAGACGGGGCCGATGGCCCCCGCCTGCTGGCCATGGCGCAGGCAGAGTTTCTGACCCGCGATCTGGTCAACACCCCCGCCGCTGACATGGGCCCCGCCGAGCTTGAGGCGGCCTTTGTAACGCTTGCCCAATCCTTTGGCGCGACCACCACCGTCATCCGGGGCGATGACCTGCTCACGCAAAACTTTCCCATGGTCCATGCCGTCGGCCGCGCCTCGCCCCGTGCGCCGCGCATTATGGATATGCGCTGGGGCAGCCTTGGCCCCAAGCTGACGCTGGTGGGCAAGGGGGTGTGCTTTGATACGGGCGGGCTGAATATCAAACCTTCATCCGGCATGAACCTGATGAAGAAAGACATGGGCGGTGCGGCCACCGTTTTGGGGCTTGCGCATATGATCATGGCGCTTGGCCTGCCCGTTCAGTTGCGCGTCATTGTACCTGCGGTGGAAAACGCCATCTCGGGCAACGCGCTGCGGCCCAAAGACATCCTCACCTCGCGCAAGGGCCTGACGGTCGAGGTGAACGACACCGACGCCGAAGGCCGTCTTGTTTTGGGCGACGCGCTGGCTTGGGCCGAGGAAGAGCCCGCCGACATGATTATTTCCATGGCCACCCTGACAGGTGCCGCCCGTATCGCCGTTGGCCCCGATCTTGCGCCCTATTACTGCAACGACCCCGCCGTGGTCGCAGCGTTAGAGGCGGGGGCCGCAGCGGCCTTTGATCCGGTTTGGCGGCTGCCCTTTCATGATGCCTACGAACCCATCATCGAACCGGGCATCGCTGATCTTGATAACGCGCCGGGCTGGGGCTTTGCAGGCTCGGCCACAGCCGCGCTCTTCCTGCGCCGCTTTGTGACCAACCCGCGCTATTTGCATTTCGACATCTACGCCCACACGCCCTCTGACCTGCCCGCCCGCCCCAAGGGTGGCGTGGGCCAAGGTGCCCGCGCCGTCTTTGCCGCCCTGCCCGCCATCTTGGGCTTGTGAATGGACCGCCGCCTAACCCCTGCCACAGCGCGCATCGCCCATATCTCGCTGCAAGGCCAGATCGACGCCCCGGCCTTTACCGCTGGTGAGACGCTACAAATCGCCGCGCCCTTGGTTGATCTGCTGCGCAGCCCCTATGGGCCGCGTGAGCGTCAGCTGTGGCTGGGCGAGGACTTTACCGTCATCGACCGCGACCAAGCCCACGCCTTTGGCTGTGCCGCCAAAGACGGCTACTGCGGCTGGTTGCCCGACGGCGTGCTGGAACAGGCCCCGCCCGCCACGCATTGGGTGGCGTCAACCGGCACGCATCTTTATGCCCAGCCCAAAGCCAGTTCGCAAAACCTCAGCGCCTTGCCCATGGGCGCGCGGGTGGCGATGCTCGATCAGGTCGGCACCTATGCCCAAACCACACAGGGCTTTGTACCCGCAGCCCATCTGCTGCCCTTGGGCACCTTCCTGAGCGATCCGGTCTCTGTAGCTGAAATGTTCCTGCACAGCCCCTATCTGTGGGGTGGCAATTCGCGCGCGGGCTTAGATTGCTCAGGCCTCGCCCAAATCGCTTATCTCGCCTGCGGCATGGATCTGCCCGCCGATTCGGACCTGCAAGAAACCGCAGGGGACGTGGTGCAAGGCGATTTCCAGCGCGGCGATCTGTTGTTCTGGAAAGGCCACGTTGCCTTGGCGGTTGACAGCCAGCGCCTGATCCATGCCAACGGGCACACAATGTCGGTGGCTTACGAAACCATCACGGACGCCATCGCGCGTATCCAACAGGCGGAAGGTGCCCCCCTTCGCAGCCACCGCCGCCTTTAATCGACCAAGCGCACCGCCTTCGGCTCTAGCACGCGCAGCACTTGGGCCAGATCATGGCCACGGCGCAAAATGCGCCCGTCCATCGCCACAACCGAAAACATCCCCTGCTTGGCCCGCATCGCCGGGCGCTTTTCCACACGGTACAGCGGCACTTCCGCCGTGCGCCGAAAGATCGCAAAGACCGCCACCTCGCGCAGGGTCGAGATGCCATAATCGCGCCACTCTCCGGCTGCCACCATCCGGCCATACAGCGAAAAGATCACACCAAATTCACGCCGATCAAAGCACACCTGCTCTGGCGGGCGCTCGACAGGTGCGAAAGGAGGGGTCACCAATTGGCTCATGTCATAAGTCTATCGCGCAAATGTCACAAATCAAGCCCAAGCTTGCCCTTTCATCTTGGCCCAAATACTCACCTTGCACCGCTGCCACCACGCCGCGCTTCCAGATCTAGCGCGCCAAAAACCCCGGGGCGAGTGTGATAATCCCAGTTTCTTTGCCGCGCCAGTTGCTTTGCACCGCATTCAGACGCTTTTTGGCATAGGGATGGTTGGCATCCAGCGCCCCCAACCGCACGAGCAACGCCGTCATCACCGCATCCGAGGCGCGGTAGCCGCCATCCACGATCTTGATCGCAATGCCCCGCTTAAGCTGCGGCAGAATGGCGATATGCACCGCCTCTGCCCCGCCTTTGATCGTCACCTTGCCATCCATCGCCCGCATCAATTCCGTGTCAATGCCCGTATCCCCCGCCACCAGTTCAGGAAACTGCGCCATAGCGCGGGTCAGGCGGTGCATGGCGCGGTCGCGCGTATCACCGCCGCCCGTGGCCCCCGCAAACCGCCCCATCGCCCGCGCCAGCCCGTGAACCGAGGTGGCGAAATTGGGGGCAGAGCAGCCGTCCACGCCCCAGCCCGGGCTATCCTCGCCGGTCGTCTCCTCAAACGCGGCTTTGACCATCACCTGCAAGGGGTGGTCGTGTTCGACATAGTCTGCATGGCCCTTGATATGGCGGTTCATCGTGAGAAAGCCCGAATGCTTGCCCGAGCAGTTGTTGTGGTACTGGCAAGGCCGCTCGTTGGCGCGGATCAGGCGGTCGCGCTCGACCCGATCTGACGGCTCATGCGATCCGCAGCGCAGATCGCCTTCCCCCATGCCCAGACCGTGCAGCCACGATTCGGCCATCTTGACGTGCAGCGCCTGCCCGTGGTGGCTGGCGCAGGCAAAGGCCAGATGCGCCTCTGTCAGGCCCGCAGCATCGGCGGCCCCGCTTTCCACCAAGGGCAGCGCCTGAATCATCTTGCAAGACGAGCGCGGGAAGATCACCTGATCGGGGTTGCCCCACGCCTCGACAATCGCGCCTTTTTCGTCGCAAGTCACGGCATGACCCGCGTGATAGCTTTCCAAAAGCCCGCCGCGCCATGTTTGCACCATGGTCAGTGCCTGTTGGTTCATCATCTTCGGTCCCTTCCTTTTGGTCTTGGCGAAAAACTGCCCATGGGGCTTTCGCAAAAGTCCTGTTATCGGTTAAAGGTGGGATATGGGATGAAGATATCGCATGCCATTTAAAAAAGCTGCTGAAAACGGCACAGGTGTGGTGAAAGACTATTGGAGGCTGACACGATGCTAAATCCGACATTGCGTGGCGTGCTAGGTCTTGCTGTGGTGCTTGTCGCTTTGGCCCAAGGTCTTGCGCCTATTTTTGCGCAAACAGCAACCACCGACAATCTGGTCGCCGCGAAAACTGCGTGGAGCGTTTTTGCCGACGGAACCCCCAAAGAATGCTGGGGCGTGTCCAAGCCCAAAAAGACGCTCAACACCCGTGACGGTAAAGAAGTTTCGGTCAAGCGCAGCGATATTTTGTTGTTCGTCACCTTCCGCTCCGGTCAAGTCGGCGGCGAGACGTCTTTTGCCGGCGGTTATCCCTTTGCCCAAGGGTCGACCGTTGAACTGGTAATTGACGATCAAACCTTCCAGATGACGACCCGCGGCGAATACGCTTGGGCCATGACCCCGGAAGATGACGTCAAACTTCTGGCCGCGATGCAAAAAGGGGCTGCGGCGACCCTGACCGCCCGTTCCGCCAAAGGCACCCAGACCCAAGACACGTTCAGCCTGTCAGGCTTCACCGCCGCCATGACCGAAGCCGCCAGTCAGTGCAAATAAACCACCTTCGGAGTGTGTTTTGTGCCATTGGTCACGCTGGGCCCGTTGAATAAGCCTAGCCGACCGTGGTGTTTTGCATCAACCGCCGCTACAAGGCCCGATCAACCTGCGAGACGCTTTGCATGACACCCGCCACCGCCCCCATCACCCAAGACGTTTTGACCCTGCCGCGCAAGCTGGCCGAAGGGGGTAAAACCAACATCATCGGCCTGACGCGCGACCAATTGCGCGCTGCCCTGATCGCTGCGGGAACGCCCGAACATCAAGCCAAAATGCGCGTGGGGCAGGTGTGGCAGTGGGTCTATTACTGGGGCCTGCGCGACTTTATGGCGATGAGCAATCTGGCCAAAGACTACCGCACGCTTTTGGCCGAAAACTTCACCGTTGAACTGCCCGAGGTTGTCACCCGCCAAATCTCGGCCGATGGCACGCGCAAATATCTGGTGCGCATCGCAGGCGGGCACGAGGTTGAGGTGGTCTATATCCCCGAAACCGACCGCGGCACCTTGTGCATCTCCTCGCAAGTGGGCTGCACGCTGACCTGTAGTTTTTGCCACACCGGCACGCAAAAACTGGTGCGCAATCTGACGGCGTCAGAGATTGTCGGCCAAGTCATGCTGGCGCGCGATGATCTGGGCGAATGGCCCGTCAAAGGCCAACCCAAGCCCGAGGTGCGGCTGGTGTCCAACGTGGTCCTGATGGGCATGGGTGAGCCGCTCTATAACTTTGAAAACGTCCGCGATGCGATGAAGATCGTCATGGATGACGAAGGCATAGGCTTAGGGCGCCGCCGCATCACCTTGTCGACCAGCGGCGTTGTGCCCGAAATCGCCCGCACCGCGACCGAGATTGGCTGCCTTTTGGCCGTGTCCTTCCACGCCACCACCGACGAGGTGCGCGACAAGCTGGTGCCCGTCAACAAAAAGTGGAACATCGCCACCCTGCTGGATGCGCTGCGCGCCTATCCCGGCCTGTCCAATTCCGAACGCATCACCTTTGAATATGTGATGCTCGACGGCGTGAACGACACCAAAGAAGACGCCCATCGCTTGGTCGACCTGTTGCGCGGCATTCCGGCCAAGGTGAACCTGATCCCCTTCAACGAATGGCCCGGCGCGCCCTACAAACGCTCGTCCGGCAACCGGATTCACGCCTTTGCCGACATCATCCACAACGCCGGCTACGCCTCTCCCATCCGCACCCCGCGCGGCGAGGATATCATGGCCGCCTGCGGGCAGTTGAAATCGGCCACCGAAAAGCAGCGCAAATCCGCGCTCAAGGCAGCCCCCGCCGCCGAATAGGCTTTCGTGCGGGCGCTAAAGCGTCCACAAGGGGCAAGCGCGGGCCAGCCCCGGTTCCTTACAGCGGAAGCTGCATCTTGCGATCTGCCGTCCCTCTGGCCTTGTTCATAGGCCGTTGAATGACCCCTGACACCCACACAGATCAGTCCCGTCAGGACAGTGCCCGCGCTTGGGTTGTCAAACTCGCGCGCTACCGCGAGCCGTCGATGTGGCGCAGCCTGTTTGAACTGGCGGTGACGCTGGGGCCCTTTGCGCTTTTGTGGGCGCTGGCTTGGGCGGCGTTGGATGTGTCGGCTTGGCTGTCGGTGGCGATTGCCGTGGTGAACGGCGGGTTCTTGGTGCGGATCTTTATCATCCAACACGATTTGGGCCATGCGTCTTATTTCGGCAACCGCACCGCCGCCGATTGGCTGGGCCGCGCTTTGGGGGTTCTAACCCTGACGCCCTATGACGTATGGCGGCGCACCCATGCGATCCACCACGCGCATCACGGCAACCTTGATCACCGCGGCATCGGCGATGTGCTGACGCTGACGGTCGATGAATACCGCGCCCGCAATGCTTGGGGGCGGTTGATGTACCGGCTGTACCGCCACCCCTTGGTGCTGTTCGTGCTGGGGCCAAGCTATCTGTTCATCGTGCAAAACCGTTTGCCCGTGGGGCTGATGTCTTCGGGCTGGCGGTATTGGATCTCGGCCATGGGCACCAACGCGTTTATTGTGATGATCGTCAGCCTGATTCTATGGCTGGATGGGCTTATGCCGCTGTTGTTGATCTATATCCCCACCTCGGTGATCGGAGCGACGATCGGGGTTTGGCTGTTTTACGTGCAGCACCAGTTTGAACAGACCCATTGGGCCAATGCGCCCGATTGGCAAATTCACGACGCAGCGCTGGAAGGGTCGTCGCACTACAAACTGCCGCGCCCTTTGCAATGGATGACCGGCAACATCGGCATCCATCATGTGCATCACCTGTACAGCCGCATCCCGTTTTACCGCCTGCCCGAGGTGCTGGTCGATCAGCCCGCGCTGGCGCAGGCGCAAAAGCTGACGGTGCGGCAAAGCCTGTCTTGCGTGAAGCTGAAGCTTTGGGATGAAAAGACCAAGCGCTTGCTGAGCTTTCGGCAAATGACCCGTCTTTACGGCCCGACCTGATCATTTTCATACTTGCCCAAATATCCATAAAGCAACGCCTGATCCAAGATCGGCGCTGCAAAGAATAACACCCCGCGACAGCATCTTGGCCCACCCCACACCACCTGCTAGCGTGGGGCGATGTTCCTGTCCAACCCCCAAGCCCGCTGCCTTTTTCTGCACCGCCACGCCTTGGCAGAGCCGCCCTCTGGCCCCGCCAGTGGGCCAGCATTGGCGGCTTTGGTCGACCGCTTGGGCTTTGTGCAGGTCGACAGCATCAACACCGTCGAACGCGCCCATCACATGATCTTATGGTCGCGGCGGCAAAGCTATAGACCTGCCGCCCTGCACCACCTGATCGAACAAGACCGCACCCTGTGGGAGCATTGGACCCACGATGCCGCCATCTTGCCCACGGCGCTGCACGGCCATTGGCACCACCGGTTCGCCAGCGATGCCATCCGCTTGCGCACCAATTGGGCCAATTGGTTTCGCCCCGGTTACGAGGCACTGTTCGAGTCGATCTTGGCCCGCATCCAAGCCGAAGGCCCCCTGACCACCGCCGATGTGGGCGCGGAAGAGGCGCGCGGTTCTGGCGGTTGGTGGGACTGGCACCCGTCTAAAACCGCGCTGGAGTGGCTGTGGCGCACCGGGCAGCTGGCCATCACGCGGCGCGAGGGCTTTCGCAAAGTCTATGATCTGACCGAGCGGGTGATCCCGCAAGCGCACCGCGCCCCGATCGGCGACCGCGCGCAGATGATTGACTGGGCCTGCACCTCAGCCCTTGACCGTCTGGGCTTTGCTGACCCAAGCGAGCTGCGCGCCTTTTGGCACCTGATCACCCCGCAAGAGGCGAGGTTTTGGGCGCAAGAGGCCCTGACGCGGGGCGAGATTGCACGGGTTGAAATTGAAGGCGCAGATGGCCGCCGCAAACCAAGCCTCGCCCGCCCTGATGGGCTTCAGGCGGCAAAGCAGGCCCCCGAACCACCGCCCAAGCGCATCCGCATCCTATCGCCCTTTGATCCGGCGCTGCGCGACCGCGACCGTGCCGAATTTCTGTTCGGCTTTCACTACCGGATCGAGGTCTTCGTCCCCGAACCCAAGCGCAAATATGGCTACTATGTCTTTCCGGTTCTGGAAGGCAGCCGCCTGATCGGCCGCCTTGACGCCAAAGCCCTGCGCGCCCAATCCACCCTGCACCTGCGTGCCTTTTGGCCCGAGGCGGGCGTTACCCTGACCGCCGCCCGTTTGCAGCGGCTTGACGCCGAATTGGAGCGTCTGGCGACTTTCGCGGGGTGTGATCGGGTGGAACGTGCCGACGGATGGCAGCGCGCGACGCTGGCGTAAGATTGAGTATTTGCGCCAAGATGAAGGGGGGATTACTGACCGTCAAGGCAGGCCGTCATCAAGGATGAGTCGGGGTCTGCCAAACCGTCGATCACGTTGAAATGGTGCAGGTTGGGGGCGACTGTCCAAGGGCAGGCCCAAGCCTCTGACAGGGTGCGCGCTTGCCAGAGGAAGGCGGGGCGCTCCTCTCCGCCGACCCAGACATGGGCCGAGCAATCTGCCCGCAACGCAAGACGGGCGGGGCTTTCGCGGGCGACCTCGTCGGCATCCAGTCGCAGATCGGCGTTCATCGCGGTTTGGCGCAGCGGTTCCAGCTCGGCCAAGGGCGCGATTGGCACCACGCGGCGCACTTGTGGCAGGGCCTGATCGGCGCAGCCCATGCGCGCGGCAAGATGGCCGCCTGCGGAATGGCCCGTTACGACGACAGGGCCTGCCACAAGGGCCGAAGTAGCGCGGATGGCTTGGGCGATCTGGGCCGTGATTTCAGACAGTCGGGCGGCGGGGGCCAAAGCATAGGACGGCATGGCGCAGGCCCACCCACGCCCCAAGGCCCCTGCCGCCAGATGCGACCAGATGTCGCGGTCAAAGGCCCGCCAATAGCCGCCGTGGATGAAGACCATCAGCCCTTTGGGCTGGGCTTGGGGAGAAAACAAATCAAAAGCCTGCCGAGGATCTGGGCCATAGGGCTGACCTACCATCGCCCGCGCGCCAAGGCTTTCGCGAAAGGTTTGGGCTGCAGCGGCCCAGCGGGGGGGATAGGCCTCTGCCCCGGAGATAAAGGCGCCGTTCTGGTAGGCTTGGTCGATAGCTTGCATTTGTCTTCCCTTGGCATTTCGCCTTGACCTGTCACCGCAAACTGGACTTTTGCCCTCGCCTGCGCCATTGCAAGCCTAACGACATTTGGAGGCCCACCTGATGCTTGATTCCGTAACCGATCTGCTTGCCATGCTTAAAGACCCAACGCTGTTGCCCAACAAGGCCTATGTGGCTGGCGAATGGGTGGATGCAGCCGATGGCGCGACCTTTGCCGTCACCAACCCCGCGCGCGGCGATGTCATCGCCCGCGTGCCCGACCTGACCCGTGCCGATGCCGCCCGCGCCATCGCCGCCGCCGACAAGGCGCGCCACGAATGGGCCGCACGCACCGGCAAGGAACGCGCCGCGATCTTGCGCAAATGGTATGACCTGTGCATCGCCCACCAAGACGACCTTGGCACGATCCTGACCGCCGAGCAGGGCAAACCCCTGCCCGAAGCGAAGGGCGAAGTGGTTTACGGGGCAAGCTTTATCGAATGGTTCGGCGAAGAGGCCAAGCGCATCTACGGGGAAACCATCCCCGGCCACCAGCGCGACAAGCGCATTACGGTCATTAAGCAGCCGATCGGCGTGGCAGCATCGATCACGCCGTGGAACTTCCCCAACGCGATGATCGCGCGCAAGGTCGCCCCGGCCTTGGCCGCAGGCTGCGGCTTTGTCTGCCGACCCGCGGCTGAAACGCCGCTGTCGGCCATCGCTTTGGCCGTTCTGGCCGAGCGGGCCGGCGTTCCGGGCGGGGTGTTTTCGGTCATCACCTCCAAACGCTCGTCTGACATTGGCAAAGAGTTCTGCGAGAACCCCTCTGTGCGCAAACTGACCTTCACCGGATCAACCGAAGTCGGCCGCATTCTGCTGCGGCAGGCAGCGGAACAGGTGCTGAAATGCTCGATGGAGCTGGGCGGCAACGCGCCCTTCATCGTGTTTGACGATGCAGATCTGGACAAGGCCGTCGAAGGCGCGATGATCTCCAAATTCCGCAACAATGGCCAAACCTGCGTCTGCGCCAACCGGATTTATGTGCAAGCCGGGGTCTATGACGCCTTTGCCGAAAAGCTGTCGGCGGCTGTGCAAAAGCTGGCGATTGGCGATGGGTTGACAGCGGGCACCACCACCGGCCCCTTGATCAACGAATCCGCCGTGGAAAAGGTGCAAGAGCATATCGCGGATGTTCTGGCCTCTGGCGGCAAGATCCTGACCGGAGGCAAGCGACATGCGCTGGGCGGGACGTTCTTTGAACCCACTGTGGTGACAGGCGTTTTGCCCACCGCCAAGGTCGCGACCGAAGAAACCTTTGGCCCGCTTGCGCCCTTGTTCAAATTCGACACCGAAGCAGAGATCATCGCGCTGGCGAATGACACGATCTTTGGCCTTGCCTCGTACTTCTACTCCCGCGACATCGGCCGGATCACCCGTGTGCAAGAGGCGCTGGAATACGGCATGGTCGGCGTGAACACCGGCCTGATTTCGACCGAGGTCGCGCCTTTTGGCGGTGTGAAGCAATCCGGCCTTGGCCGTGAGGGCAGCCACCACGGGATCGAAGACTATATGGAAATGAAATATATCTGCCTGTCGATCTAACCGCTTTGACCCCGGCGGTTCGCGCCGCCGGGGGGGATGCGAACAGGACCATTGCGCAAAAACAAGTGACACATCGCGCAACTTCGCTTAAGGTGGGTGCGGTTTTAAACCGCTAGTTTCTCAACCAATGGAGAATTTCGTGCAAACCGTTACCAAACTTCCCCCCACCTCGGCATCCACCCCCATCACCGATGATCTCGACGGCTGGGTTGTCACTGAAGGCACGCCCAAGATGAAAACTTGGGTGCTCAACACCTCGGCGGCCGGCGACATGATGTCGGGCATCTGGGAATGCACCAAGGGCACGTATCATGCCACCTATGCAGCCTATGAATTTGTCGTCCTGATCGCAGGGCGCATCACCATTACGCCCGATGGCGGCACGCCGGTGACGGTCCAGGCGGGTGATTCCTTTGTGGTGGAACCCACGTTCAAAGGCACTTGGGTCATCGAGGAAGATGTCCGCAAGCACTTTGATTTCCGTTTGAAATAAACGGCTTAGCCTGATTTTTGGGGCCTTGTTATCGCCTAACAAGGCCCTGATTTTGCCTATCTGCCCGCAAAGCCCCATGTTCGGTTCAAGGCAAACGCCACAGCAAGGTCTGCGGCACTGCCCATCTGCCACCCGAAAGGATCACATCATGGTTACGCTTTTCTCCTCTGCCAAACGCGCTTTGATTTCCGGCTCTGTCGCTTTGGCGCTGCTGGGCACCTCGGTCGCCCCCGCCATGGCTTGGGGCCAGCGCGAGCAAGATTTCACCAAGGGCGCGCTGTCGGCGCTGTTGCTGGGGGCCATCGTGCATGATGCGCGGCAGCATCATGGCTACGATGATCGCCCGCCCGTCTATTACCCCGTGCGTCCGCGCCCCGTGTATCACGAGCCGGTGCAAAGCTTTTATGCGACCCCTGCGGCCCAGGCGTTTCAGTCCTATTCTTCTGCAGAACGCCGCCGCATTCAGGCAGCACTTGCCAACTATGGCTACTATTTCGGCTACGTTGACGGCAGCTTTGGCCCGGGCACCTATCGGGCGATCACGGCCTATGCCAGCCAGTCCGGCCAGATGGCCCTGCTGGAAACCCGTGGCGGCGCTTACGGCTTGTTGGATAGCCTGATCTATTGACGGCCCGCTTTAGGCCCCGTGCTTTTGGACAAGTGCCAAGGGCAGGGGGCCACCGGTCGCCCAATCCAGCAGGCTGACCGTATGCACCACCGGCACGCCCGCCTCTTGCCCGATCTGGATCATGCAGCCCAGATTGCCCGCCGCAATCACATCCGGCTTGCGCGCCATCAGGGTTTTCACCTTGCGCTGGCGCAACTGGCCCGAGATTTCGGGCTGCAAAATGTTATACGTCCCCGCCGATCCGCAGCACAGATGGCTGTCGGCGGGTTCGCTGACCTTAAAGCCCGCTTGGGTCAGCAGGTCTTTGGGCAGCGTTTTGATCTTTTGGCCATGCTGCAACGAACACGCCGCGTGATAGGCAACGGCCAGCCCTTTGGGGATGGTCGTGGGCAGGCCAAGGGTCGCAATCACCTCGGTCACATCGCGGGCCAGCCCTGCCACTTGGGCGGCATCGGCGGCCAGAGGGTCTTGCGCCAGAAGGTGGCCGTAATCTTTCAGCGTTGACCCGCAGCCAGAGGTGTTGATCACCAACGCATCCAGCGGCCCCGCGCGGTGTGCTGCCATCACCGCGCGCACCATGCTGCGCGCCTTGGGCAAAGCGGCAGTCTCTTGCCCCATATGCAGCGGCAAGGCCCCACAGCAGCCCATGTTGGGCGGTACCACCACCTCGGCCCCAAGCCGTGTCAGCAGGCGGATCGTGGCATCGTTGATCTCGGTATCCAGCGCCTTTTGCACGCAGCCCGCCATCAGCGCCACACGCATTTTGCGCGGGCCAAGGGCTGGAAAGACCTGCGCATCATCGTTGCGGCTGACGGGGGGCAGGGTTTTGGGCACCAAGGCCAGCAAAGCTTGCACCCGCGCATCAGGGATCAGCCGCGCCAAGGGCCGTGTCACGCGGGCGGCAAAAACCGCCAGACGAAAGCGGGTTGGGTAAGGCATCACCGCCACCAGCACCGCGCGCAGCGCCCTGTCCATCCACGGGCGGCGGTAGGTCTTTTCGACATGATCGCGGCCCAGTTCGATCAGATGGGCGTAATCCACACCCGACGGGCAGGTTGTGGTACAGGCCAGACAGGACAGGCAGCGGTCGATATGCTTGGCGGTCTTGGCATCGGCCGCGCGGCCGGATTCGAGCATCTCCTTGATCAGGTAGATTCGCCCCCGCGGGCTGTCGAGCTCATCGCCCAGCACTTGATAGCTGGGGCAAGTCGCCGTGCATAAGCCGCAATGCACACAAGCGCGCAGGATCTTGTTCGCCTCGGCCAGTTTCGGGTCAGCCAGTTGCGCATCGCTAAAGAAGGTTTGCATCAGCCCATGATCCCTGCGTTCAAGATCCCTTTAGGATCAAACTGCGCCCGAAGAGCGCGCGACAAAGCCGCCACGCCCGCCGCTTCTGGGGCAAAGGCCGCAGCCCCACTGCCGCGCATCAAGGTCGCATGGCCCACACCCGCCACAGCGCCCCTGATCAGCGCCGCACCCGAATCGCCCAAGCCCTGCACGGCAATCCAGATCAACCCACCGCCCCAATCGAACACCGCCTGATGCGCCACACCCGCCAAGGCCGCAACAACCCCCTCAGCCGCCGTAGGCTTGCACGACACCCGCCACAGCGCCCCATCGTCCAACCCCTGCGCATCGCGCACCGCTTCCCAAAGCGCATCGCCCGCCGTTTCCACCCAATCCCCGCCAAGCAGCGCTTTCAGCGCCGCCACCCGGTAGCGCACCGAGGCTTGCATCCCCTCGACCCGCAGCGCCGCGCCAAAGGGGCCATAGGCCGCGCCTGACACCTCGAACGGCGACCCAAGCGCGCGGCGCAGCAAGGCCAAACCCGCGCTTAAAGGCACCTGAGTTTGCAACGTCACCGCAGATTCCGGCACGGCTTGCAGCTTGAACGCCACTTGGGTGATCACCCCCAAGGTGCCATGACTGCCCGCCATCAGCTTGACCAAATCCAAACCGGTGACATTCTTCATCACCCGCCCGCCTGATTTCACAACGCTGCCTTGCCCGTCGACAAAGCGCACCCCGATCAGATGATCGCGTGCCGCCCCCGCCTGCACGCGGCGCGGGCCGCTGGCGTTGGTGGCCACGACCCCGCCAAGGGTGGATACCCCTTGCCGCTGCAATGCCCTGCGCAAATCGGGTGCCTCAAAGGCCAAGCGTTGGCCTTGGGCGGATAAAACCGCCTCAACCTCGGCCAAGGGGGTGCCAGCGGCGGCAGCCAAGGTCAAAGCGCCCGGTTCGTATAGGGTTATCCCCGACAAGCCCGCGGTTTCCAGCACCGTTCCCGGCCCATAGGCCACCCCGCGCGTGCCACCGCCGCGCAGCGACACAGGCCCTTGGGCCGCGCGGATCATCTCGGCCAGCTCCGCCTCGCTTTTCGGCTGCAACACAGGCGTTGTCATGAGGCACGGCGGCTGGCGGTGACATCCAGCGGAAAGACTTTGGCGGGGTTTAACAGCCAAGCGGGGTCAAAAACGTCTTTGACGCGCAACTGCGCTTCAAGATCGGCGGGGTTGAATTGCACCGTCATCAGGTCGCGTTTTTCGACGCCCACGCCGTGTTCGCCTGTCAGGCAACCGCCCACCTCGACACAGAGTTTCAAGATATCGGCCCCCAAAGCCTCGCACAGTTCCAGATCGCCGGGTTTGTTGGCGTTGTACAGGATCAAGGGGTGCATATTGCCATCGCCGGCGTGAAAGACATTGGCGACCGACAGGCCAACAGCCGCGCTCATCTCGGCAATGCGGCGCAGGACATAGGGCAGTTCCGACACGGGGATGGTACCGTCAAGGCACATGTAATCGGCGATATTGCCCATCGCCCCGAAGGCCGATTTGCGCCCCAGCCAGATTTTGCGGCTTTCCTCTTCCGATCCGCTTTCGCGGTAGGCCACCGGATTGTGGCGCAGGGCGATGTCTTTGATCCGCGCCAGTTGGGCGTCAATCTCGGCGGGACTGCCCTCGACCTCGACGATCAGCAGGGCTTCGCAATCGGGGTAGCCCGCCTTGGCGAAGTCTTCGCAGGCGCGGATACAGGGGCGGTCCATGAATTCAATCGCCACAGGCAACAGGCCCGCGCGGATGATATCGGCCACGCAGGCCCCCGCAACTTCGTTGGCTGCAAAGCCCATCAGCACAGGCCGCGCGCCTTCGGGCTTGGGCAGAATGCGCAGGTAAGCTTCGGTCACAACGCCCAACTGGCCCTCTGATCCGCAGATCACGCCCAACAGGTCTAGCCCCGGCGCATCGGACCAAGGGCCGCCGATCTCCACCACCTCGCCGCTCATCAAGACGATGGTGACGCCCAGCAGGTTGTTGGTCGTCACCCCGTATTTGAGGCAATGCGCCCCGCCCGAGTTCATCGCGATATTGCCCGCAATGGCGCAGGCCAATTGGCTTGACGGATCAGGCGCATAAAACCACCCGTCGGCTTCCACCGCGCCGGTGACAGCCAGATTGGTGCGCCCGGTTTGCACCCGGATAAAGCGGTTGTCGTAATCGGTCTCGATCACGCCGTTCATCCGCGCCACGCCCAGCACCACACAATCCGCCGTGGGAAAGCTGCCCCCCGCAAGCGAGGTGCCCGCCCCCCTTGGCACAACCTTGACCCCCATCTCGCTGCACAGGCGCAAAACGGCGGACACTTCGGCAGTTGTGCGCGGCAAGACCACCGCCAAAGGCGCGCAGCGATAGGCCGCCAGCGCATCGCATTCATAGGCCCGTGTTTCGGCAGGGTCAGAGATGACGGCATCGGCAGGCAGCACGCCGCGCAGGCGGGCGATCAGCCCCGCGCGGCCGTTCAAAATCCGTTGGTCGGGCAGTGGCATATCCATGGCGCGTCCCCCTTTGGGTGACATTAGGGGGGGCGCTTGCCACTGGCAAGGCGTTAGGCAAAAGGGTATCAAGGCGCTATGAACCTGCTTGCCACCCTTGAAACAACCTTTAGCGTCTTTGACAGCGCGGCTTTCGTCTGTTTGATCCTCGCGTGGTTTACCATCGGCGTTTTGGCCGAACATCCCCCGTCATGGCGGCCCTCAGTCTCGCACCTGATGAAAGACTACCGTCGCCGCTGGATGGTTGAGTTTCTCACCCGCGAACCGCGCATCTTTGACATATCGCTGATCGACAGCCTGCGCCAAAGTGCGGCGTTTTTCATCTCTGGGGCCATGATCGCCATTGGTGGCGGGGTGGCGATGATTGGCAACACCGCCACCTTGCAGGGGCTGGCCCATGATCTGACCATCGGGTCAGAAACCGCGCAACTGCGCATCAAGCTGATCGTGGTCGTGGCCTTTTTGGGCAATGCCCTGCTGAAATTTGTCTGGAGCCACCGTTTGTTTGGCTACTGCGCCATCATGATGGCCGCCATTCCCAATGACCACACCCATCCCATGGCCCGCCCCCGCGCCGACCAAACCGCCGAGATCATCATCACCGCCGCCCGCAGCTTTAACCGCGGGTTGAATGCGATTTATTTTGCCCTTGCGGGGCTGGCATGGCTGATCGGCCCCAAGGCGCTGATCTATGCCGTGATCCTGACCACCGCCGTGTTGATCCGCCGCGAATTCGCCAGCCATTCGCGCGCGGTGATGATGGAAAAGCTCGACTGACCTTGCCCTTCACCGAGGCTTAAATACTCCTCTTAGGGCAGCACAACGCCTGATCGCTTGCGCCCTTCACGCCACCACGCCAAAACAGACGCAAGGGCCGCCAAGATCAGATAGGCCCAAGCGGGCAGCACGGGTTCAATATTTATATCCCCCGTCACATAGGCCCCGCGCGGGGTGATGCCGATCCACCCGCGCCCTGCGGCGGGGCGGCCATCGTTGACCAAGCGCAGGTCTGGGATGCCGTTTTCCAGCGCCAGAATTCCGCCCTTGGCGGCGGCCACAATCGGGGCCAGCTTGTCGGGGCTGGCAAGCGTTTCCTCGAACTCTTTGGGGGCCGAAGGGCCTACCGCCACCACCCGCACCAGATCGCCCTGTTTCAAGCGGTACAGGCCCAGCTGCGCCGCCGCATAGGTGGCTTGATACTGACCGGGCGCGGTTAGGTGCAGGGGCAGCGGGGTTGTGCTGCCATCGGGCAGGGTCACCGTCACATCCGGCGGGGCAGTATCAAGGATCGTGCGCCGTGTGACGGTTAGGCTTTGCCCCACGGCCACAGCACCCAGCGATTCTTCCTCGAGCTCGGGCTGTTTGAGCATCCAATGCGCCAAGCGGCGCAACAATTCCAACTGCGGACCGCCGCCTTCAAAGCCCTTGCCCCACAGCCAGCTTTGGTCTGACGCCAGCACCGCCACCCGCCCTTGCCCCACGCGGTCTAGCACCAGCAAGGGCTTATCATCCGGCCCGCTCATCAAGACTTGCCCTGCGCGCTGCGTCACCTCGATCAGGCGGAACCAGCGGCCCCAGCCACCTTGCGGGGCCAGCGCCTCTAGCCCTTGGGTCACGGGATGTTTGCGGCCAAGGTCGGTGACTTGGGGTTTGAAGCCCTGCGCGATGATCCGGCTGGTCGGGGCCACGGGCAAGATTTGCGCAAGCGGCGAGCGCCAAAGGCTATCGACCTGCCCGAACTCTGGTCCTGCCGCCACCAGCACCGTGCCGCCATGGGTGACATAATCGACCACGTTTTGCAGGTAAGACATCGGCAAAATGCCCCGCATCGCGTAGCGGTCAAAGATGATCAGGTCGAAGTCCTTGATCTTGTCGACAAACAATTCCTTGATCGGAAAGGCGATCAGCGACAATTCCGACAGCGGGATGTTGTCTTGCTTTTCGGGTGGGCGCAGAATGGTGAAATGCACCAGATCGACCGAGGGGTCCGATTTCAGCAGGTTGCGCCAGACCCGCTCGCCGGGGTTCGGCTCGCCCGAGATCAGCAGCACCCGCAAACGGTCACGCACGCCGTTGATCTGCACGACGGCGGCATTGTTGCGGTCGGTCAACTCGCCCGGTTGCGGGGTGATGGACAGTTGCACCACGTTGATCCCGGCATGGGGCAGGGTCAGCGGCAGGGTCATCTCTTGGCCAATGGGTACGGTGAAGGTTTGCGGCGCACCGGCATCCAGCGCGATGGTCACCTCTGCCGTAGTTGCGGCATTTGGGGGGGCAAGGCCCTGATCTTCGATCTTGAATTTCAGGCTGGCTTCCTCGCCCATGATGGCAAAGGCGGGGGCGTTGGTGATTGAAAGCCTGCGGTCCCAGTCGTCTTTGTGGCCTGTGAGCAGCACATGCAGGGGGGCAGGCAGGGCGGGGGCGGCGGACAGGTCATGCACCTGTCCGTCGGTGATCATGATAACCCCCGCGATTCGGCCTTGCGGTTCTTGCGCCAAGGCGTCCGACAGAGCCGTCATGGCCAAGGTGCCGGAATTGTCTTTGCCGTCGCCCAGATGCACGATGCGCAGATCGGTATGAGGCAGGGCCGCGACCTTGGCCTTGATCGCCTCTACCGCTTGGGCGGTTTGAAAGGCGCGGTCCGAAAGGGTTTGGCTGGCGCTGTCATCGACCAGCAGCACCACGATGTCGGGCAGGGGCTTGCGGTCTTCCTGCTGCAAGGCGGGGTTGACCAAAGCTCCCAGCCCCAGCGCAAAAGCCAGCGCGCGCCACGGCCAGCCCTTTAGCCCTCGCCAAATGGAAAAGCCCAGCACAGCCAGCGCCACCCCGCCGAGTGCGGCCAGCGCCCAAGGGCCCAACAGGGGGTGCAGTACCACGATCTGGCTCATTTGCCCAACCTTTCCAACAGGGCGGGCACATGGACTTGGTCGGATTTATAATTGCCCGTCAGCACATGCATGATGAGGTTAACCCCGAAACGGTAGGCATATTCCCTTTGCTGATCGCCCGCCGCGCCGCGCCCGACGGGCAGCAAGGGCCAGCCGTTCTCATCCACCGCCCAAGCGCTGGCCCAATCGTTGCCGCCGATCACCACGGGAGTCACGCCATCGTTCAGGTTTCGAAACGGCATCCCGTCGGATTTCGCGGCATCGGGGGGCGGGGCTTCGACCCACAGCCCGCCTTCGGTGAAACGGCCGGGGAAGGCTTGCAGCAGGTAAAAGCTGCGGGTCAGAACGTGGTCGGCGGGCAGGGGCGACAGGGGCGGGATATCCAGCCCTTGGGCGATAAGCTGCAAGGCTTGGCCTTCGGGCGTGGGGCCAGCCCCGGCCATGTCGGCATCGCGGGTGTCAAACAAGATCATCCCGCCGGTGCGCAGGTAATGGTTCAGCTTATCATAGGCCGCAGCCGAGGGCGTGGGCGCAGCGGCGGTGATGGGCCAGTACAGGAAGGGAAAGAACACCACTTCGTCCTTTTCCACATCCACCCCCATCGGGGCCAAAGGCTCTATCGCGGTGCGGGCGGTCAACTGGTCGCTTAACCCCTGAAGCCCTGCGGCAGAGGTGGCATCAACACCTCTGTCGCCGGTGATCACATAGGCCAGAACCACCCCTTCGGTGGCAGCAATGGCCCTTTGATCGGCGGCCTCTTCCGCCTGCGCGGTCTGCGGATGGGCCAGCAAGGCCAAGGCCAGCAGCACAGCCCCCCCGCGCCGCACAAATCCCAAACGCTGCGTTAAGGCCAAAGTTGTCAGCGCATCCAAGAGCAGCAGCAACACAGCCAAGGCTAACACCGGCCCTTTCAGCGCGATCTGGGCGGGCAGGGTCAGGCCCTGCACCGCAATATCCAAAGGCCAAGTCGCCTTGACCAAGGGCTGATCCACCGGCACGGCGTTTAACGCCAGCCCCAAGCCGTCATGCCGATACAGGCCCGCTGGCACCTTGGCCGAGGGGCCTTGTGCCAAGGCCTCTACCAAAGCCTCGCCCGACACCCCCGCTTGTGTTGCAGGGTCGGCCAAGTCGCCCCAGCCGTTTAGGCTATGCTCTGGCGTCCAGATCAACCCCGCCAGCACATCCGCCCCCGCACTGCCCGAGGTGCCAGAGATAGCCAACCGTTCCAGCATCTGCACAAACAAACCCGACAGTGGCAGGTCGGACCACTCGGCATTGGCGGTGACATGGAACAGCACCACCTGCCCCAGCCCAAGCGCCTTTCGCGTCACCAAAGGCGTGCCGTCGTCGAGCGCCGCCAAGGTGCGCGTCGGCAGGTCAGCATCTGGCTGCGCCAGCACTTGGGTGCGCACTTTGATATCAGCAGGCACCGTTAGGCCGTGGAATGGCGAGGCTGGCGCGAACTCTGCGAGAGATTTTGGCGAACCCCAACTCATTGCCCCGCCGCTGGTCAGCCCGCCTTGCCGCAGGGCGACGGGCATCAACGGGTCATCCCCTAGCGCGGCCATATCTGCCGCCGCCAGCCTTGGGCCTGCAAAGCGCAGCAGCACGCCGCCCTTTTCCACCCAAGCCTGCAGCGCCGCCGCTTGCGCGGGCGGCACCTGCGCTACATCGGCCAGCACGATCACATCGGGCTTGGTGGGGACGACATCGCCCAAGCCGCCGGAAAGAATGTCGGACGAGGGGGCCAGCGCTTGGCGCAGGTAATGCAGCGGTGACAAAAGCTGCAAGCCTTCGCCGTCAGCGGTATCGCTGACCAAGGCCACCTTGCGCCGCTTCAGCGTATCGCCGGCCAAGGTGACAGCCCCCGCGCTGCGCTGGCCATCAAGGGCAAAGCGGGTGATGCGGTTGCGCAGTTCGGCGGGCAGGTCCAGTTCAGCCTGCGCCGCGCTGTCTTGGGCGCCAAAGGCCACCTTAACACGCGCCAATTCCCGCTCGACCCCCGTAGGATCAGCGCCGCGCGCGATGACGTCGACCACGGCTGGCCCCGCAGCCGATAGGCGCTGCACCGTCAGCGTTACTTTACCATCAGCCTGCACCGCAGGGCCTAGCGCATAGGTCGGGTGATCCGAGGCGAAGACCTGTAAATGCCCGCGTTGCGCCAAGGCGGCGGTCAGTTCGCCCTGACCGGCATGCGCCAGCCCGTCAGAAATCCACGCTGTGTCGAAAGCCCCTGCGGGCAGAGCATCGCGCCAAAGTGCCATAGCCTGCGGCAACCACCCGCGCGGCGCTAAGGCGGCCAGTTTGCCGCGCACCTCTGCGGCCGCCTGAAAGGCCAAGGCTTGCGGCGCATCGCTCAACTGCACCAAGGCAACAGCCCGCCCGTCTGCCTCTGCCGCCTCTAGCAAGCTGGCAGCTTTGGCTTGCCGTGCTACCCAATCATAGGCATCGGCCCAGCCGCCATCCATTACGATCAACAAGGGGTGGGTCGCTTTTGCCCCGACCATTGGGTTCACCACTGGCCCCGCAAAGGCCACAATCGCCGCCGCCAGCGCCAGCATGCGCAGCACCAGCAGCCACCACGGCGTCTTGTCGGCCTGTTGGGTCTTATCGGCCAAGCCTAACAACAGCGCCACGCCTGCAAACCTGCGCTGTATGGCGGCCGGCGGCACGGCGCGCAGCAAGACCCACAGCAGGGGCAAGGCCAAAAGGCCTGCCAGCAAAAGCGGAGAGGTAAAGCCTAGCATCACCACCCGCCCTCTAACGCGCGGTAGGCCCAAAGCAGCGCGCCGGTGGCGGGTTGGCCGGTAGGGTGGGTTGCGTAAACCCACCCCGCAGCCCGCGCAAGTTCGGCCAGCCGTGCCTTCCGCTCGGCCAACCGCGCCAGATACCCAGCCCGCAAATCGCCCGCATTTTTGGTTTCATGGGCAAGGCTTCCCCCCATAGACACAAAGACAGTGCGCCCGTCGAAGGGAAACGCTTCCTCGTCTGGGTCCAGAACTTGCAGCAACACCCCTTTCACACCGCTTGCGGTGGCTTGCGCCAAAGAGCGCTCTAGCCCCGCCAGATCGCCCAGAAAGTCCGAGATAAACACCGCCCGCCCGTGTCGGACAAAATCTTGCGGAAGTGTCACGGCATAATCTTGCGCCGAGGCCGCTAGATCAGCGGCCATCGCCGCCACCAAGCGCAGCATCTGGCCTTTTCCGGCGCGGGCGGGAAGCGGGTGGCCTGCAAGGCCCACCTGCTCGCCTGCCCGAAGCAGCAAGACCGCCAAGGCCAAGGCCAAAAGGCGCGCGCGGTCAGATTTGGGCGGGCGCGTGTCTGCGGCAAAGTCCATCGACTGGGCGGGGTCGACCCACAGGACAACCGACTGCGCCGCCTGCCATTCGCGCTCTTGCACAAAGGTCTGATCCGACCGCGCCGAGCGGCGCCAGTCGATCAGGCGCAAGGCATCGCCAGAGCTTGCGGCGCGGTATTGCCAAAAGTCATCACCCCGACCCGGGCGTCTGCGGCCATGCTCGCCCAAGGTGACGGTCGCGGCCAGATGTTCGGCTGCGGCCAGCAAGGGTGGCAAGCTTTGCCCCAAAGCCTCGGCCCGGGCGCGTAGGGCGGGGGACAGGGTCACGCGGGCAGAACCCTGTCGCAGGTGGCCGCGATGACATCGGCCAAGCTGTCGCCCCGGGCGCGGGCGGCGAAGGTCAGGGCCATGCGGTGGCCCAAAACCGGCTGGGCCAAGGCGCGCACATCGCCAACCGCGGGGGCCAGACGGCCCTGCAACAGGGCGCGGGCGCGCACCATCAGCATTAACGCTTGCGCCGCGCGCGGGCCGGGGCCCCAAGCCAGCGTGCCTTGCAAGGCGGCACCTTCTGCCTGATCCGGGCGGCAGGCGCGCACAAGGTCCAAGATCGCCTCGACCACGCGCTCACCCACGGGCATCTGCCGGATCAGCGCTTGTGCTGTTATCAGATCATCGGCGGACAGCAGGGTTGCGGCTTGCGAGACCTGCGCGCCCGTGGTGGCCATCAAGATGTCGCGCTCTGCCGCGCGGGTGGGATAGGCCACATCGACCTGCACCAAGAAACGGTCCAACTGGGCCTCGGGCAGGGGATAGGTGCCTTCTTGTTCGATCGGGTTCTGCGTGGCCAAGACGTGAAAGGGCGGGCCAAGGCGGCGGTGCTGGCCTGCGATGGTCACCTCGCGCTCTTGCATGGCTTGCAGCAGGGCCGATTGCGTGCGCGGGCTGGCGCGGTTGATCTCGTCGGCCATCAACAGCTCGCAAAAGACGGGGCCTTGGATAAAGCGAAAGGCGCGGGTGCCGTCGGCGGCGGTTTCGAGCACTTCGCTGCCCAAGATATCGGCGGGCATCAGGTCAGGGGTGAACTGGATGCGGTTGGCGCGCAGGCCCATGACGGTGCCCAAAGTTTCCACCAGCAGCGTCTTGCCCAAGCCCGGCAAGCCCACCAGCAAGGCATGCCCGCCCGACAGCAAGGCCGCCATGACCAACTCTACCACCGCCTCTTGCCCGATAAAGCGCCCGCCAATCGCACCCCGTGCTGCGCCCAACTTTGCGCCCAAGGCTTCAATGGCAGTGACAAGGTCTTCGGCTTGGGACATGACTTGGCTCCGGTCGGGTTCGCGCTACACTAAAGCCAATACCGCCCGCAGGTACAAACGGCAAAAGGGTAAACTGCACAAATGATCGTGAAACCCAGCGCTGAGGGCCTGATCTCTGCCGTCACACAGGCCGCCAAAAAGGGCCCGCCGCCTGTGCATCTGTGGAACCCGCCCTTTTGCGGCGACATTGATATGCGCATCGCGCGGGATGGGACGTGGTTCTATCTGGGCACGCCGATTGGCCGTGCGCCGATGGTCAAGCTGTTCTCGTCGATCCTTAAACGCGAGGGGGATGCGTATTTTCTGGTCACTCCGGCGGAAAAAGTCGGCATCAAGGTGGATGACGCCCCGCTTTTGGCGGTGGATGTGACAGCCATAGGCCAAGGCCAAACGCAGGTGCTGCGCTTTGTGACCAAGACCGAGGACGAGGTCGAGGCTGACGCCGATCACCCCATCACCGTCTGTCTTAAAAATGGCGAACCGGCCCCCTATATTCATGTCAGAGCCGGGCTGAACGCCCTGATCGACCGCAAGAGCTTTTACCGGATGATCGAATTGGGTTGCCATGAGGTGCAACAAGACGGACAAAGCTGGTTCGGCCTGTGGTCCAAGGGCCAGTTCTTCAAAATCATCCCCTCTGCCGAGTTAACCTGAGAGACAATGCCCAGATACGCCGCCAATCTGACCATGCTGTTCACCGAGGTGCCCAGCCTTGACCGGCCCGGCTTGGCCGCGCAGGCGGGGTTTGACGGGGTCGAGATTTTGTTTCCCTATGACCATCCGGTCAAGGATTGGCAGGCCGCGCTGGGCACCATGCCCTTGGCGCTGATCAACACGCCGCCGGGGGATTGGGCGTCAGGGGATCGCGGCCATGCAGCCGTGCCGGGGATGGAAGAGACCTTTCGCGCCCATTTCCTGCGCGCCGCCGATATCGCCACCCGCTTGGGCGCGGGCAAAGTGCATGTGATGGCAGGGGTGGCCAAAGGGCCGCAAGCGACACAGGTCTTTGTCGAAAACCTGTCTTGGGCCGCGCAAACCGCGCCCGAGCTGACCCTGACCATCGAGCCTTTGAACGCCGAAGACTGGCCCGGCTATTTCCTGAACGATTTCGATCAAGCGGCGCGGATATTGCAAGACCTTGATGCGCCTGCGCGGGTTGGATTGCAGTTTGACGTCTGGCATGCGGCGCGCATTCACGGCGATGCGCAGGCGGTCTGGGACAAGCACCGCGATCTGGTCAACCATGTGCAAATCGCAGGCTTTCCCAATCGGGCAGAACCAGGTGGCGGTGGCTTTGACCTGACGGCGATGTTTCGCGATCTGGATGCTCAAGGCTACGCAGGCTGGGTCGCCGCCGAATACCGCCCCACCCGCGCCACGGTCCATGGTCTGGGCTGGCTGAACGCGCTGAAAGCGCGTGACCGCATGATCGGGCTTGCGCCCTGACCCCTTCCCCCCAGCGCCGCCAGCGGCTATCAAGCGCGAAACCTGATGAAGGGACCCAAGCATGACACTTAAAGCGCCAGAGACCCAAACAGTTACCTCGTGGAAAGTCGCCTGCGACGGCGGCGTGGGCGCCTTGGGCCATCCCCGCGTCTGGCTGAGCATTCCGCACGACACGGGCTTTGTGGACTGCGGCTATTGCGACAAGCGATTCGTCATCGACCGCGATCACGCGCAAGACGATCACTGACCTAAAGTTGCACGCGTTGAAAAGCTGGGAGGGCCGGCTGCCCTCCCAGACCCTCCCGCGAGTATTTGGGCCTCGGTGAAGGCAAGAAGGGCTCTATTTGCGATTTGCCCCAATACTCCGGGGTCCGGGGCTGGCCCCGGGGCCTGTCAGCCGCGCTATGGGTGGTGGTTTTGTGTGGCAGATCGTGGCAATGTTGCGGCGCAACACGGGGGCGTTTTATGACATTTGGCAAGGGCCATCATCTTCACCTGATCGACGGATCGGCCTTTATCTTTCGCGCCTACCACGCTTTGCCACCCCTGACGCGCAAGTCTGACGGGTTGCCTGTGGGGGCCGTGGCGGGGTTTTGCAATTTGCTCTGGGGCGAGTTGACCACCACCCGCAGCCAAAACGCGCCCACCCATATTGCGGTGATTTTTGACGCAGGCGCGAAAACCTTTCGCAACGATATCTTCCCCGCCTACAAGGCCAACCGCCCGCCCCTGCCCGAAGACCTGCGCCCGCAGTTCCCGCTGACCCGCGATGCCACGCGGGCCTTTAACGTGGCTTGCATCGAAATGGCGGGCTATGAGGCTGACGATATCATCGCCACCTTGGCCAAGCGCGCCAGTGCGGCGGGGGGGACGGTGACGATTTTGTCCTCGGACAAGGATTTGATGCAGTTGATCGGCCACGGCGTCGACATGCACGATCCGATGAAGAACAAACGCCTTGGGCTGGACGAGGTGATGGAAAAGTTCGGCGTGGCCCCTGACCGTGTGGTCGATGTGCAATCCTTGGCGGGTGATTCGGTCGACAACGTGCCGGGGGCTCCGGGGATTGGCCTCAAGACCGCGGCCCTGCTTATTCAGGAATACGGCGATCTTGACACGCTCTTGGCGCGGGCAGGCGAGATCAAACAGCCCAAGCGGCGCGAGGCTTTGGTGGATCACGCCGACCAGATCCTCCTGTCGCGCCAACTGGTGACGCTGAAAGACGACACGCCGATTGACGTCGATCTGGCCAGCTTTGAACTGCGCGCGCCCGAACCCGAAGCGATCATGGCCTTCCTGCAACAGATGGAGTTTCAAACGCTCATCCGGCGGGTGTCAGAAAAGCTCAAGATTGATGCCCCCGTGCTGTCGGCCGGCAAGGGGTTTGAGGTGGCAGGCGCCCATGATGCGCCGAGTGTGCAGGCGTTGCCCTTTGACACAGCCGCTTACACCTGCATCCGCGATGCCCAAACGCTAGAGGCTTGGATCGCCCGCGCCTATGAACGCGGTTATCTGGCAGTAGATACCGAAACCACCAGCCTTGACGAGATGCAGGCCGAGATCGTGGGGATATCCCTTTGCATTGATCCGGGGCAGGCGGCTTACATTCCCTTGCTGCACCGCTCTGGCACCGATGATCTTTTGGGCGCTGTCACCCTGACCGAAGGCCAAATGCCGCGCGATGCGGTGCTCGCCCTGTTGAAACCGCTGTTGGAAGATGATGCGGTTTTGAAGATTGGCCAGAATATGAAATACGACGCCAAGATTTTCGCCCGCCTTGGCATCGCCGTAGCCCCGATCGACGACACGATGCTGATGTCTTACGCCATGCACGCAGGCCTGCATAACCACGGCATGGACGAACTGTCTGACCGCTATCTGGGCCATTCGCCCATTCCGATCAAAGACTTGATCGGGTCGGGCAAATCGGCCATCACCTTTGACCGTGTGCCTTTGGATAAGGCCGTGGCCTATGCCGCCGAAGATGCCGATGTCACCCTGCGCCTGTGGCAGGCCTTCAAGCCCAAGCTGCACAGCGCCCATGTGACCACCGTGTATGAAACACTCGAACGCCCCTTGGTGGCCGTTTTGGCCGAGATGGAAATGGCGGGCATTCAGGTTGACCGGCACACGCTGTCGCGCATGTCAGGCGCCTTTGCGCAAAAAATGGCCCAGCTTGAAGAAGACATCCAAACGCTGGCAGGCCAGACGTTCAATGTCGGCTCGCCCAAACAACTGGGGGAAATCTTGTTTGACAAGATGGCCCTGCCCGGTGGCGAAAAGGGCAAGAACGGCGCTTACGGCACGGGCGCGGATGTGCTGGAAGATTTGGCGACCGAACACGAACTGCCCGGCCGCGTGCTGGATTGGCGCCAGCTTGCCAAGCTGAAATCCACCTATACCGATGCGCTGCAAGACCATATCAACCCCGAAACGGGCCGCGTGCACACCAGCTATTCCATCACGGGCGCTGTGACGGGGCGCTTATCCTCGACCGATCCGAATTTGCAAAACATCCCCGTGCGCTCGGAAGAAGGCCGCCGCATTCGCGAGGCGTTTGTGGCCCCGAAGGGCAAGGTTCTGATCTCGCTGGATTATTCGCAGATCGAACTGCGCATTCTGGCCCATATTGCCGATATCCCCGCTTTGCAGCAAAGCTTTCGCGACGGGATCGACATTCACGCCATGACCGCGTCAGAAATGTTCAACGTGCCGCTGGATCAGATGACCTCTGACATCCGCCGCCGGGCCAAGGCGATCAACTTCGGGGTGATCTATGGCATTTCCGGCTTTGGCCTTGCGCGCAACCTGCGCATTCCACGGGCCGAGGCGCAGGGCTTTATCGACCGCTATTTTGAACGCTTCCCCGGCATTAAGGAATATATGGCGACCACGGTGAAATTCGCCCAAGAGCACGGCTATGTGCAAACTCTGTTCGGCCGCAAAATCCACACGCCAGACATCAACGCCAAAGGCCCCGGAGCAGGCTTTGCCAAACGCGCCGCGATCAACGCGCCGATCCAGGGCACAGCGGCCGATGTGATCCGCCGCGCGATGATCCGCATGCCTGCGGCGATTGCCCACCTGCCCGCCAAGATGCTGCTGCAAGTGCATGACGAATTGCTATTCGAGGTGGAGGAATCCGCCGCCGATACCCTGATTGTGATTGCCAAAAGCGTGATGGAGGGCGCATCCCACCCCGCCGTCCACCTGAAAGTGCCGCTGACCGTCGAGGCGGGCAAAGGAGCCAACTGGGCGCAGGCGCATTGAGCGCAACGCCCCTTCGATGCAAGTTACCTGCCGCGCTGAAAGACGCCGCACGCGACTTGCGCGACAGCCACCCTCGCTCGGTCAAACGGGCCGCTCTGGAATGCATCAAAACCACCCCCACCCGCATCACCGAACTGCCCGACAGCGCCGCTCAGGGCCTGCTGATTAAGCCGTTTGGACGATAGGTAGCCATCCTCACCGCCTTGCGGATGATTTTGAGGCGCTGATCGCAGATGCTCATGAGGGTAAGGATTGGGCAAAAGCGCACAAGCCAGCACCGCGTTCTAGTCAATTTGACGCAAGTGGATCGGTGGTGCCCCCGATGGGCTGCGCAAGGGCCTTGCAACCCCGCAACTTTGGGCCTATGTCGTCTGCAACAGCGGTTTCAGGGTCCAAACCTGAAGCTACCGACCTATCTTGCGGGCCTGTCGGCCCGTTTTTCATTTCTAGGACCTTACATGTCTGACCTCATTGCCAAAACCGCTATGGACCGCCGCTTGGCCGATATCATCACCCCGGTCATCGAAGGCTTGGGCTTTGAACTGGTGCGCGTGCGCCTGATGGGCGGGGCGACGCGGGTGTTGCAGATCATGGCCGACCGGCCCGAAGGCGGCATTGGCGTGGATGAATGCGGCGAGATTTCGACAGCCGTGTCGGCCACGCTGGATGTCGAGGACCCGATCGAGGAAAACTATGTGCTGGAAGTGTCCTCTCCGGGCATCGACCGCCCGCTTACGCGGTTGAAGGATTTCGAAATGTGGAAGGGCTGGGAAGCCCGTCTGGAAACCACCGAACTCGTCGATGGCCGCCGCCGCTTTAAGGGCGGGCTGATGGGGGTCGAGGGAGACGAGGTTCTGATCGAGATCGAAGAGGGCGGGCAAGAGGTGATCATCGGCCTAAACTTCGAATGGCTCGCCGATGCCAAGTTGATCCTGACCGACGAGCTGATCGCCGAAATGCTGCGCCAGCGCAAAGTGCTGGACATCGACGAAACCGAGTTTGACGACATTGAACACTCCGAAGGCGAGGAAGACGAACCCGCCCAAGTGACGAAACACTAAAGCCGGGAGAAGACCTATGGCCATTACCTCTGCCAACCAGCTTGAGCTTTTGCAAACCGCCGAAGCGGTGGCGCGCGAAAAGATGATCGACCCTGAACTGGTGATCCAGGCCATGGAAGACAGCTTGGCGCGTGCCGCCAAATCGCGTTACGGCGCGGAGATGGACATTCGTGTCGGCATCGACCGCAAGACAGGCCGCGCCACCTTTGCCCGCGTGCGCACCGTGGTCGAAGACGATCTGCAAGAAAACCACCACGCGCAGATCACGCTCAAGCAAGCGACAGATTTGGTCGGTTTGAAGGAAAAGGCGATTTCGGTCCTGCAAGGCTCTGTCGCCAAGCAGTTTCACATCCGCCCCTTTGGCGCGGTTGATACGAACCGCGTTGACCCTGCGCTGCAAAACGCAAAGCCCGAGGTTGGTGACGAGCTGATCGACGAGGTTCCCCCCGTTGATCTGGGCCGAATCGCCGCCCAATCGGCCAAGCAGGTGATCTTGCAAAAGGTCCGCGAAGCCGAGCGTGACCGCCAGTTCGAAGAATTCAAAGACCGCAAAGGCACGATCATCAACGGTCAGGTCAAGCGCGAGGAATACGGCAACATCATCGTCGACATCGGTCGCGGCGAGGCGATTTTGCGCCGCAACGAAAAGATCGGCCGCGAATCCTATCGCCCGAACGACCGCATCCGCGCTTATATCAAAGACGTCCGCCGCGAGGCGCGCGGCCCGCAGATCTTCCTGTCGCGCACCGATCCGCAGTTCATGGCGGAACTGTTCAAGATGGAAGTGCCCGAAATCTACGACGGCATCATCGAGATCAAAGCTGTCGCCCGCGACCCCGGGTCACGCGCCAAGATCGCTGTGATCTCTTATGACAACTCGATTGACCCCGTGGGCGCTTGCGTGGGTATGCGCGGCAGCCGTGTGCAGGCCGTGGTCAACGAATTGCAGGGCGAAAAGATCGACATCATTCCGTGGAACCAAGATCAGGCGACCTTCTTGGTGAACGCGCTGCAACCGGCAGAAGTGTCAAAGGTTGTGATTGACGAAGAAGCCGGCAAGATCGTTGTCGTGGTGCCGGACGAGCAGCTGTCGCTGGCCATTGGCCGTCGCGGGCAGAACGTGCGCTTGGCCAGCCAGCTGACGGCGCTGGATATCGACATCATGACCGAATCCGACGAATCCGCCCGCCGTCAGGCCGAATTCGCCGAACGCACCAAGCTGTTCATGGACACTTTGGATATCGACGAGATGATGGCCCAGTTGCTGGTGTCGGAAGGCTTCACCAATCTGGAAGAAGTGGCTTACGTGGAAACCGACGAATTGTTGTCGATCGACGGGTTCGATGAAGGCACAGCCGGTGAATTGCAGGCCCGCGCGCGCGATTATCTGGAAGCGGCCAATAACAAAGCCCTTGAAAACGCAAAGGCTTTTGGCGTTCAGGATGAATTGATTGCCTTTGAAGGGCTGACGCCACAAATGCTGGAAGCTTTGGGCAAAGAGGGCATCAAGTCGCTGGAAGACTTTGCCACCTGTGCCGACTGGGAACTGTCGGGCGGCTGGACCACGGTCAACGGCCAGCGCGTCAAAGACGAGGGCATTCTGGAGAAGTTCGAGCTGAGCCTTGAAGAGGCGCAAACCTTGGTGATGACCGCGCGGGTGATGCTGGGCTGGGTTGACCCCACCGCCCTAGAGCCCGCCGAAGACGAGGAGGCCGGGGCCTAAGGCTGGCCCCGGAACGCCCTTGACCCGCGGCGGCCGCACCACCGACCAAGACGACCCCGAGCGCAAGTGCATTGTGACCGGGGAAGTTCAGCCCAAGGCCGGGCTGATCCGCTTTTGTCTTGACCCCGAAGGTCAGGTGACGCCGGATATTCTGGGCCGTCTGCCGGGGCGGGGCTTTTATGTCTCAGCCGACCGCAAGGCGATTGAGAAAGCGGCGGCGAAGGGTCTGTTTGCCCGCGCCGCCAAGCAGCCGGTCAAAGTGCCAGATGGCTTGGCCGATCTGGTCGAGGCGTTGTTGCTGCGGCAGGTGCAAAACACCATCTCGCTGTGCCGCAAGGCCAATGCCGCGGTGACGGGATACGAGAAGGTGAAAGAATGGCTGATGGACGGGCGCGCAAGGGTGTTGGTGCAGGCAGCTGACGGGTCGGAACGCGGAAAGACGAAGTTACGGCCTCCGGAAATCGGGGGAAGGTTTATCGGGTGCCTCACGGCACGGGAATTGGGTTTGTCCTTTGGCCGCGAACGTGCGATACACGTCGCGCTTGCGGCTGGTGTACTTACGACTCGTGTTGTAGAGGAAGCGGCAAGGCTGGGTGGTCTGCGCGAGCAGGTCATCGGGCATGATGGCGGCGCGGATGCCGCCTTGAAGGATATGTAGGACGCATGAGCGATACAGACGGCAAAAAACCCCTCGGCTTGGGTGGCGCACCTCGTTCCGGTCAGGTGAAGCAAAGCTTCTCGCATGGCCGCACGAAAAGCGTCGTGGTTGAGGTCAAGCGCAAGCTGACGGTGGTGCCGAACAAGGGCGCTGCGCCCACACCGGGGACGGGGGCCGCTGTGGCCACCTCGCCGCGCTTGGGCGATCCATCCAAGCGGCCTGCGGGCATTTCGGATGCCGAGATGGAACGCCGTATGTCCGCCCTGCGCGCCGCCAAAGCGCGCGAGGCCGACGATGCCGCAAAACGCGCCGAAGATGAAAAAGCCCGCGAGGAAGAGCGCCAGCGCAAGCGCGATGAAAACGAGGCCAAGGAACGCGAGCTGCGCGCCGCCGAAGCCGCCGCCCGTGCCAAGGTTGAAGAAGAAGACCGCATCAAGGCCGAGGCCGCCGCCGCTGCCGCCAAAGTGGCGCAAGAGGCGCGTCAGGCCAGCGCTGGCCAAACCCGTTCGGAACCGCGCAGCACCGAAAGCCGTCCGGCCGCCCCCGCATCGCGTGCACCGTCTCGCCCAGCCCCCGCAGCGCCGGTGGATGACGCCGTGGCCCGTGGCCCGGCCTCGGCCAAGCCCGGCCTGCCACCGCGCCGCACCGACCGCGAGCGTGAAGACCGCGAACGCGCCGCCAGCAAAGCCAAGGGCGAAGAAAGCCGCCGCGCCGGCAAACTGACCCTGTCAGACGCCGTTGCCGACGAAGGTGGCCGCCAGCGCAGCTTGGCGGCGATGAAGCGCAAGCAGGAAAAGGCCCGTCAAAAGGCCTTGGGTCTGGGCCTTAAGCCTGAAAAGCAAGTGCGCGATGTGCAATTGCCCGAAACCATTGTGATTACCGAACTTGCCAACCGCATGGCGGAACGCGGCGCTGACGTGGTCAAATCGCTCATGAAAATGGGCATGATGGTCACGATGAACCAAGCGATTGATGCGGATACCGCCGAATTGGTCATCGAAGAATTCGGCCACCGCGCCGTGCGTGTGACCGATGCCGACGTGGAACAGGCGATTGATACGGTCAAGGACAAGTCCGAAGACCTGATGCCGCGTCCGCCGATCGTCACGATCATGGGCCACGTTGACCATGGGAAGACCTCGCTTCTGGATGCCATTCGCCATGCCAATGTGGTGTCGGGCGAAGCCGGCGGGATCACGCAGCACATCGGGGCCTATCAGGTGAAAACCCCCAATGGGCAGTTGGTGACCTTCCTTGATACGCCGGGCCACGCGGCCTTTACCTCGATGCGCTCACGCGGGGCGCATGTGACCGATATCGTCATTCTGGTCGTCGCCGCTGACGATGCCGTGATGCCACAAACGGTAGAGGCCATCGCCCATGCCCGCGCCGCCAAGGTGCCGATGATTGTGGCGATCAACAAGATCGACAAATACGAGGCCAACCCGACCAAGGTGCGCACCGATCTGCTGCAACACAGCGTTGTGGTGGAAGAAATGTCGGGTGACGTGCAAGACGTGGAAGTGTCGGCCAAAACCGGCAAAGGGATCGACAATCTGCTGGAAGCCATCGCGCTGCAGGCCGAGATTTTGGAACTGCGATCGAACCCCAACCGTCAGGCGGCAGGGGCTGTGATTGAAGCCAAGCTCGATTCCGGCCGTGGCCCTGTGGCGACCGTGCTGGTGCAAAACGGCACGCTGCGCAAAGGCGACATCTTTGTCGTGGGCGAGCAGTGGGGCAAGGTGCGCGCGCTGATCAACGACAAGGGCGAAACTGTCACGGAAGCTGGCCCCTCGGTGCCGGTCGAAGTGCTGGGCCTGTCGGGCACACCGCATGCTGGTGACACGCTGAACGTGGTGAATACCGAAGCCGAAGCCCGCGAGATCGCCGATTACCGCGAGAAAGCCGCGAAAGACAAACGTGCCGCCGTGGGCGCTGCGACCACGATGGAACAGCTGATGGCCAAGGCCAAGGCCGACCTGACCACCGCCGAACTGCCGATTATCGTGAAGGCTGACGTGCAAGGCTCTGCCGAAGCCATTGTTCAGGCCTTGGAAAAGATCGGCAACGACGAGGTGCGCGTGCGCGTGCTGCATTCGGGCGTGGGGGCGATCACCGACACCGATGTGGGCTTGGCCGAAGCCAGCAAAGCCCCGATCATCGGCTTTAACGTGCGCGCCAATGCCACGGCCCGTGCATCGGCCACGCAAAAGGGCGTCGATGTGCGCTACTACTCGATCATCTATGATCTGGTGGATGACATCAAGAAAGCCGCCTCTGGCCTGCTGAAAGCCGAGATTCGCGAAACCTTTATCGGCTATGCGACGATCAAAGAGGTCTTCAAGATCACAGGCATTGGCAACGTGGCCGGGTGCTTGGTCACCGAAGGCGTTGCCCGCCGCTCTGCAGGGGTGCGTTTGCTGCGTGACAACGTGGTCATCCACGAAGGCACGCTCAAAACGCTCAAGCGCTTCAAGGACGAGGTCAAGGACGTGCCGATGGGTCAAGAATGCGGCATGGCGTTTGAACGCTATGAAGATATCCGGTCGGGCGATGTGATCGAAATCTTTGAACGCGAAGAAGTGCAACGCACGCTGGCGTGATCTTTGGGCCTGAAACATAAAAGGCCGGGCAGATGCCCGGCCTTTTGCTTTGGGTGTTGTCTTTCAGGCTTCAACCGTGTCGCGCGCCTTGAAAGGCGTCACAGACCGCCCGATAAACGTGCCATCAAAGACTTTTATAGCGATCTGGCCGTCCCCAAGATCTTTCAGGAAAGTGCCTTGAATAAAAAGGCTGCTGCCGATGGTGATGGTTCTAAGCATGGGTCACGCTGTGCTTTGTTTCGCTCATGTGCTGAAGCTATGCGGCAAAGCCACAGGGGTAAATTGCAGATAGGCATATTCGGTTCGCTCTTAAGAGTGCCTCATTGACACAAAAGTGTACTTTCTGATCCCGTCGCGCCAAATGGGCTCACAACCAATCGCGCAAGATGGGAATCAGCGGGATATCGGCAGGCGGCATGGGATAGTCGCGCAAACGATCCGGCTTGACCCACGCAAGGGTCTGGCCTTCGCGCGGGGTGGGCACGCCTTCCCAGCGGCGGCAGGCGAAAAGCGGCATCAGCAGGTGGAAGCGTTCGTAGGCGTGGCTGGCAAAGGTCAGCGGGGCCAGACAGCTTTTCCATGTGTTGATGCCAAGCTCTTCGTGCAATTCGCGAATCAGGGCGGCTTCGGGGGTTTCGCCCGTCTCTACCTTGCCGCCCGGAAACTCCCACAGGCCCGCCATTGATTTGCCTTCGGGGCGCTGCGCCAGAAGCACACGGCCATCGGCATCAATCAGCGCCACGGCAGAGACGAGAAGCAGGGTCATTGAGCTATTCCGTTGCGCAGGCCGGGGGCTAGCCCCCGGACCCCCAGAGTATTTGTGCCAAGATGAAGGGGCAAGGGCGGGTTAAGAGCGGTAATCGGCGTTGATCTCGACATAGCGGTTGGTCAGGTCGCAAGTCCAGACCTTGCGCTTGCCGCGCCCCAGCCCCATGTCGACCGAGATCACAAGTTCGGGGTGCAGCATGTAATTCGCGCCGTCTTCCTCGCGGTACTTGGGGTTGCGCCAGCCTTTGCGCGCCACAAGGATATCGCCGAATTTGACCGTCAGGCGGTCACGCTCTGCCGCGGCACCCGACTTGCCGATGGCGGCCACAATGCGGCCCCAGTTGGGGTCTTGGCCGGCAATTGCCGTCTTGACCAGAGGGGAGTTGGCGATGGCGAGGGCCACTTTATGCGCATCGGTGTCGCTGGCGGCACCGGTCACGTTAACCTCGACAAACTTGGTCGCGCCTTCGCCGTCGCGGATAACTTGGTGGGCCAGATCCAGCATCACTCCGCCCAAGGCCGCTTCGAACGCTTTGAGGATCGCGCCTGTTGGGGGGGCGGCGTCAGACAGGCCTGTCGCGGCCAAAAGCAGCGTGTCAGAGGTAGAGGTGTCGCTGTCAACGGTGATGGAGTTAAACGTGGCGTCAGTATTGCGCGACAGGATCTTTTGCAGCGTTGCGGCGCTGATTTTGGCATCGGTGAAGATATAGACCAGCATCGTGGCCATATCCGGCGCGATCATGCCCGAGCCTTTGGCGATGCCTGCGATATGAATAGCGCCGCCTTCCCCCGCAATTGTCGCCGCAGCGCCTTTGGGGAAGGTGTCGGTCGTCATCATCGCTTGGGCGGCCATGGCGATGGCGTCTTGTTGCAGGCCCGCTTGCAGCGCGGGAATTGCGGCCAAGATGCGGTGATGCGGCAAAGGTTCGCCGATCACGCCAGTGGAAGACGAAAAGACCCGGCTGGCGGGCAGGCCCAAGGCTTGGGCCACGCCTTCGGTGATGGCTGCCACCGAGGCATCGCCCTTGGCCCCGGTAAAGGCATTGGAATTGCCAGAGTTGACCACAATCGCCGCCCCTGCGCCGCGTGGAACGCGGGCGGTGATCTTGGCCTGACAATCGCGCACACAGGCCGAGCGCGTGGTAGAGCGGGTGAAGACCCCCGCCATAGCCGTACCCGGTGCCAAGCGCACCAGCATCACATCCTTGCGGTTTTGATAGCGCACCCCCGCCTCGACCGCGGCGAACTCAACGCCGCGGATCAGGGGCAGATCGGGGAAGCGGGCGGGGGCCAAGGGCGAGACGACTTTGGCTTTCTTGGCCAAAGGGTGTGCGACCTCGACGTCCTTGGTGAGGGACTTAAGCTCTTTTTTCAGCGCCTTTGCTTCGGCCTTCCAGTCGGTCTTGCCCATGGCATCCTCCTTATTTGTCCAGCAGAGTAACGTCTTTGATCAGGGCGGGGTCAATCCCCTCTAGGGTGCGGGTGATCGTGGCCTTGTCGGTTGTGGCGGTGATAAAGGCGTCAATGGCGGCTTTTTGCACCTCTTTGGCGATTTGGTCTTGAACATCGGCCAAAGGCGGGGCGGCTTTGGCGCGGGTTTCAGAGACAAGGATCAGGTGCCAGCCGAAATCGGTTTTGACCGGGCCGACGACTTTGCCGACTGGCGCGGCCACAACCGCATCCTCAAAGGGTTTGACCATCGCGCCCAGACCAAACCAGCCCAGATCACCGCCATTGGCGGCAGAGCCGTCTTTGGAATTGGCTTTGGCGACATCGGCGAAAGACTTGCCGCCTTCGATTTCAGCCAAGAGGGCTTTGGCCTTATCCTCGCTGTCGACCAAAATATGGGCGGCATGGTATTCAAGGGCGGGGGGCATGTCTTTGTATTTGGCTTCATAGGCTTTTTGGATTGCAGCCTCGGTCACGGCGTCTTTGATCCCGGCCAGCAGCGCCTCGTTCGACAGATAACTGCGGGTAAGCTCTGCGATGGCAAGGGTTGATTTCTTCGACAAGGCGTCGCCCAAGGATTGCTTCAGCGCCTCTTTTTGCACCAATTGCTCCACGATTCCTTTGAGCAATTGGTCATCGGGCATAGACTGATATTGCGGCGGCAACCCTTCGCGGGTGACGATCACATCCCCGAGCGTGATGTTCACCCCGTTCACTGTGGCAACCACCGTATCTGCCGTCGGGGCAGCCGTTTCAGCCATGGCCGGTAGCCCAAAGGCGGCGCAAAGGGCCAAAGCCGCGCAAAAGCCGGAAAGTTTCGTCATATGACACACTCCTGATCGGGCTGCGGTTGCGCGCAGCGTTGACTATGGCATGGCCAGACCTTAAATCGCACAGGCCCCTTGAGCGCGGGCCGTGTGCAGGTTGGCCAACCTGCCCGGCTGTTGTATGGGGTGGCATGGGTGCGGGCAAGGCCAAGCCTCACACGAACGTGTCAGCGCCTTATGGGCGGAAATTTTGGTCAGGCGGAGTGATGATGCTGGGATTGGGAACGCTTGCACGGAAAGTCTTTGGCACCCCCAATGACCGCGCGGTAAAATCGGTGCGCCCGTTGGTCGCGAAGATCAACGCGCTGGAAGCGGAATTCGCCGCGTTGAGCGACGAGGGCATCATCGCCAAGACCGCCGCTTTCAAACAGCGCGTGCAAGAGGGCGGCGAAAGCCTTGACGCTTTGCTGCCCGAAGCCTTTGCCAATTGCCGCGAGGCGGCGCGCCGCGCCTTGGGCCTGCGCGCCTTTGATGTGCAGTTGATGGGCGGGATTTTCCTGCATCAGGGCAACATTGCCGAAATGCGCACGGGTGAAGGTAAGACGCTGGTCGCCACCTTTCCGGCCTATCTGAACGCTTTGTCGGGCAAGGGCGTGCATGTTGTGACGGTGAACGACTATCTGGCCAAGCGCGATGCGTCTTGGATGGGCAAGGTTTATAGCGCCTTGGGCCTGACAACCGGCGTGGTCTACCCCTATCAGCCCGAGCCTGAGAAAATGGCCGCCTACCGCGCCGATATCACCTATGCCACCAACAACGAGTTGGGCTTTGATTATCTGCGCGACAATATGAAAGCCTCGATCCCTGAAATGGCGCAGCGTGGGCACAATTTCGCGATTGTCGACGAGGTTGATTCGATCCTGATCGACGAGGCGCGCACGCCTTTGATCATCTCTGGCCCCAGCCAAGACCGCAGCGATCTGTATCAAAAGATCGACGCCCTGATCCCAGAACTGAACGAAACCCATTTCAAGCTCGACGAAAAAACCCGCGCTGCCACCTATACCGAAGAGGGCAACGAGTTTTTGGAACAGCGCCTGCTTGCGGCGGGCCTCGTGCCCGACGGGCAATCGCTGTATGATCCCGAAAGCACGACCATCGTGCACCATGTGACGCAAGCTTTGCGGGCGCATAAGCTGTATCAAAAAGACCAGCACTATATCGTGCAGGCCGGCGAAGTGATGCTGATTGACGAATTCACCGGCCGCATGATGCGTGGTCGCCGCCTGTCGGAAGGCCTGCACCAAGCCATCGAAGCCAAAGAGCGGGTCAAGATCCAGCCGGAAAATGTCACCCTCGCCTCGGTCACGTTCCAGAACTACTTCCGTCTGTATGACCGCCTGTCGGGCATGACCGGCACGGCCACGACCGAGGCCGACGAATTTATGGAAATCTACAAACTCGGCGTGGTCGAAGTGCCCACCAACCGCCCCGTCAGCCGGATTGATGACAACGATCAGGTGTACCGCACCGCGCGCGAAAAACTGGAAGGCGTGGTGAAATCGATCCATGCCGCGCATGAAAAGGGCCAGCCGATCCTTGTTGGCACGACCTCGATTGAAAAGTCTGAAGCGCTGTCGGAGTTGCTGAAGAAAGAAGGCATCCCCCACAACGTTCTCAACGCCCGCCAGCACGAGGCCGAGGCGCAGATCGTCGCCGATGCCGGCAAGTTCGGCGCTGTGACCATCGCCACCAACATGGCTGGCCGCGGCACCGATATTCAGCTGGGCGGCAATGTGGAGTTAAAGGTGCTAGAGGCCATCGCCGCCGACCCGCACCTGCACCCCGACGAAGTGCGCGCCAAGATCGAAGCCGAACACGCTGACGAAAAGGCCCGCGTGCTGGCCGCAGGCGGGCTGTTCGTTCTGGCCACCGAACGCCACGAATCGCGCCGGATCGACAACCAGTTGCGCGGCCGCTCGGGCCGTCAGGGCGACCCGGGGCGGTCGTCGTTCTTTTTGTCGCTCGAAGACGATCTGATGCGGATTTTCGGGTCTGAACGGCTGGACAAGGTTCTGTCGACGCTGGGCTTGAAAGAAGGCGAAAGCATTGTTCACCCCTGGGTGAACAAATCGCTGGAACGCGCACAAGCCAAAGTCGAAGGCCGCAATTTTGACATCCGCAAGCAATTGCTGAAATACGATGATGTGATGAACGACCAGCGCAAAGCCGTCTTTGGCCAGCGCTTGGAAATCATGGAATCCTCTGACTTGGGCGAGATTGTCCAAGATATGCGCCATCAGGTCGCCGAAGACTTGGTGAATTTCTACCTGCCGCTGAAATCCTATGCTGATCAATGGGATGCCCCGGGCCTTTATGCCGCTGTGCTGGAAAAGATGAACCTTGACCTGCCCCTTATCACATGGGCCGCCGAAGAGGGCGTAGATCAGGCCGTGGTGCTGGAACGTCTGGTGGCCGAAAGCGACACGCAGATGGCCGCCAAGCTGGAAGCCTTTGGGGCCGAAACCATGCGCACCATCGAAAAGCAGTTCCTGCTGCAGACGATAGACGCCAAATGGCGCGAGCATCTGGTGACGCTGGAACACCTGCGTACCGTGGTGGGCTTTCGCGGCTATGCGCAGCGCGACCCGCTGAACGAATACAAGACCGAGGCCTTTGCGCTGTTTGAATCGCTGCTCAATTCGTTGCGCCAAGAAGTGACCCAAAAGCTTGGCCTCGTCCGCCCGATGACGGCGCAAGAGCAACAAGCCATGGTGGCGCAGATGCAGGCCCAACAACAAGCCGCTCGCCCGGCAGAGACCCCGACGGCCCCCGCCCCCGTGAAGGCTGCACCCACCCTCCCAACCCCCAGCGCCCCGCGTGCAGGCTTTGTGGCTGCCGACCCCACCACATGGGGCAATCCGTCACGCAACGACCTTTGCCCTTGCGGGTCAGGCGAAAAGTTCAAACACTGCCACGGCAAGCTGGTATAATGTATTAAAAACAAGAGGTTAGGATATTATTCCTGACCTCTTGCTTATACGCAAACCCTGCACAATACTGTAAAGTAACGTGTTTAAAGGCAAAGTATAGGCAACCCCTAGCTCAACCCACCATGCGCTATAGGCAGATCAAGCATCTGTGCCCGTAACGATGTCGCGTCCAACCGTAGCCCATCCTTCAACGTGTACAGCGAGGTGTGTTTTTCAACAGATCATAGCCAAGCAAAAGGATTTTAGGGCGTGAGTACAATTTATCTGGAAGCATCCTCGCAATTTACAATCGCGAGAGCACTTTTTACATCCGGCTAAAGACAGAACCGCAGCACTACGTGCACCGTTCATTAAGAACCGCTAACCAAACCGAGGCACGCAAACGTGCCCGCCGTCATTTGGTTGAATTTGAGATCAACCAAGAACGTGGAGAGCTGTTTACAGCCCCCACGCTAAAGCTGGTCATCGACGAATACCCGTAAAGGCTGACGTCCCGTTGGGGGCAAAGCGCAAGTCGCCTCGGCCGGGTGTGAAGCTCTCACATGGGTGTAAGCCCCCCCGGGCCGGGGCGCATCTGCTCTTGCGATTTGTGCCAATACTTCTGGGTCCGGGGCTGGCCCCGGACATTTCCGCCGCGACAACGCCCGACAAAGGGGCGCTGGCAACACAAAAGCCGGGGGCTCGATGCCCCCGGCTTTTGTTCCCTTACGCCAAGATCATCAGTCTTTGGCGCGTTCTTGATAGGTCAGATCTTCCGTGTTGATCACAATCTTGGCGCCCGGCCCGATATGGGGCGGCACCAGCACGCGCAGCCCGTTGGTGCAGATCGCAGGCTTGAACGAGGACGAGGCGGTTTGGCCTTTGGTCACAGGTTCAGTCTCGGCAATCTCGACCACGGCTTTCAGCGGCAAGGTGATGGCGATGGCCACGCCTTCAAAGGTTTGCACATAGGCTTTCACGCCTTCGCCTAAAAACACCTTGCTGTCGCCCACCACATCTTCCGACACTGTGATCTGGTCGTAGCTGAGCGGCTCCATAAAATGGAACCCTTCGCCATCTTCATAAAGGAAATCATATTCACGTTCATCCACCGTGGCTTTTTCGACCATTTCGGTCGTGCGCCAGCGTTCGGCCACCTTCACCCCGTCTGAAATGCGGCGCATGTCGACCGAGGTGGTCGGCGTGCCCTTGCCGGGGTGGAAGTTTTCCGATTTCAGGACGACATAAAGTTTGCCTTCCAATTCGACGATATTGCCCTTGCGGAGCGAGGATGCGATGACCTTCACGTGACGGTTTCCTTGTTTGCCTGGGCCCGGTTCGCTATGGAAGGGCCGTATCGGCGCAGCCTTTACCTGTATTTTTCACAAATCGCCAGAGAGAAGCAGCATGACCCAAAAGCCTTGCCAAAAGCCTTGGTGGTCGCAACAGCGTCACGCCGACCGCAGACCCGTTCTTTTGGCCCGCGCGCGGCTGCAATCGGGCCTGCGCCACTGGTTTGACACGCGCGATTTTATCGAAGTTGACCCCACAGCCCTGCAAACCAGCCCCGGAAACGAGGCGCATTTGCACGGCTTTGCCACCCAAGCCATTGGCAACGACGGTTTGGCCCGCACGATGTATCTGCACACCTCGCCCGAATTTGCGATGAAAAAGCTGCTGGCCGCGGGGGAGGAGCGCATCTTTGCCCTGACCCATGTCTGGCGCAACCGCGAGCGGGGGCCTTTGCATTCGCCGGAATTTACCATGCTGGAATGGTACCGCGTGGGCGAAGACTACACCCAACTGATGCAAGATTGCACCGATCTGATGCAGTTGGCCTGCGAGGTTGCCGGTTCCAAAACCCTGCGCTACCGCGACCAGACCTGCGATCCCTTCGCCGAACCGGAGCGGTTGGGCGTGGTCGAAGCCGTGGCGCGCTATGCCGGGATTGACCTTTTCGCCTCGATCCACGCCGATGGCACCACCGACCCCGCGCCGCTTGCCCGCCAGATGCTGGCCATCGGCCTGCGGGTGGCCGAGGATGATACATGGTCAGACCTGCTGTCTCGCGTGCTGGTGGCCAAGGTAGAACCCCACTTGGGCCAAGGCCGCCCCACGATCCTTGACCGTTATCCCGCCGCCGAAGCGGCCCTTGCCCGCCGGATGCCCGGCGATGCCCGCTTGGCCGAACGCTTCGAGCTTTACGCCTGCGGGGTGGAACTGGCCAACGGTTTTGGCGAACTGACCAACGCCGCCGAACAACGCCTGCGCTTTGATGCCGAGATGGACGAAAAGCAGCGCGTTTATGGCGAGCGCTACCCTTTGGACGAAGACCTGCTGGCCGCCTTGGCCTTTATGCCCGCCGCCTCTGGCATTGCTCTGGGATTTGACCGCTTGGTCATGCTGGCCACGGGTGCGCCCAAGATCGACGACGTGATTTGGGCGCCAGTCGCCTGAGATTCGCAAGGGGCAGGGTTTCCCCCGCCCCTTGCGCCCCTAATGCGCCATCAGAACCGGAATCTTCACCGCTTCCAACACCGCGCGGGTCGTGCCGCCCAGCACCGCCTCGCGCAGGCGCGAGTGGCCGTAAGCCCCCATCACCATCATATCGCAGCCCTCTTCCAAAGCGTGGCGCGCCAAAACGTCCGAGATTTTCGGCATGGTCTTGGCCAGAACCGAAACCTGCGCCTTCACCCCGTGGCGCACAAGATATTGGCACAAAACCCCGCCCGGATCAGACCGTTCCGGCCCGCGTGCCGGCGGATCAATCACCGTTACATCGACCAGATCGGCCATCTTCAGCAAGGGCAGGGCGCGGCGCACGGCGGCCAGCGCCTCGCTGCTTTGGTTCCATGCCAGCAGAACACGGCGGGGATGGGCTAAGGTGTCAAAGACTTGGCCCTGTTCCAGATGCGTTTGGGGAATGATCAACACCGGCGCGCGCCCTTCAAAAAGTGCTGCTTCAATCACCGCTTCGGCCTGATAGGTTTGATCGCCCGTATAGGGGCGGCATTGCACCACCAGATCGACAAAGCTGGCGGCATTGCCAACCACCGAGGTTAAGCTGCCCATCTCGGCCACCGCAGTTTCAACGCTTGACCGCAGGGCTGGGTCCATTTCGGCCAAGGCGGTCGTGGCGGCTTTGGCTGCGGTGCGGGCATCCCCTTCGGCGCGTTCAAGCGAGAACTCGCTTAAGACAGCGCCCGCCCCGATATAGGCATAGCCCACCTGCGCCTGATCAACCCCAACGGCCAAGACATCCAAATGCGCATCAAAGCCCAAGGCCATGCGGGCGGCGGCGGCAATCTGCGCCTCGGCCGTGGCGGGGTTGGTGACAACGGTGAGGATGGATTTGTAGCTCATGTTCGCCTCCGAATTCCAAGATAGGGCCTTTATGCCACCTTGGTCCGGCCTGCGCCTTGATCCGGATCATATAAGCCATCACGCCGAATTGACATGGATCAAGGCACCCCTGCGCCGCACCTGCAAAATGGGGGCCAGTCAGAACCCGTTGCGCGGCGCATGAATTTGCGCCCGACACAGGGTAAAGGGACGAAGGGACAAAGAAATGTGGGACTACGCCAAATTGATCGTGCTGGCGGGCGTGGGGCTTTTGGCCGCCATTGCCGCCAATTACGCGCATGATCTGCCCTATATGGTCAACGCAATCGAGGTGGCCGTCGCGGCAGCGATCACCTTTATTTATGTGCTGCGCCATGTGGGCGAGGATGCGCCAAAGACGCCGAATGAATATCAAGACGGGGTGATCCGGGCCGGGGTGATTGCCACCTCGTTCTGGGGGATTGTAGGTTTTCTGGTGGGGGTGGTGATCGCCTTCCAGCTGGCCTTTCCGTCGTTGAACCTAGGCAACGTGACCGAAGGGATTTTGAACTTTGGCCGCTTGCGGCCCTTGCACACCTCGGCTGTGATCTTTGCCTTTGGCGGTAACGCTTTGATCATGTCGGCGTTTTATGTCGTCCAGCGCACCTCTGCGGCGCGGCTTTGGGGCGGCAATCTGGGGTGGTTTGTGTTTTGGGGCTGGCAGCTGATGATCGTGCTGGCGGCCTCGTCTTACATTCTGGGCGGGACCGAGGGCAAGGAATATGCCGAGACGGTGTGGTATATCGACATCTGGATCACCGTGGTCTGGGTGGCCTTTCTGGCGGTCTTTGTCGGCACCTTGGTCAAGCGGCGCGAACCCCATATCTATGTCGCCAACTGGTTCTATCTGTCGATGATCCTGACCGTGGCCATGTTGCACCTTGTCAACAACGCGGCCATTCCGGTGTCGATCTTGGGGTCTTTGTCGGTGCCGGTCTATTCGGGCGTGCAGGATGCCATGGTGCAGTGGTGGTATGGCCACAATGCCGTGGGCTTTTTCCTGACGGCAGGCTTCTTGGGCATGATGTATTACTTCGTGCCCAAACAGGTCGAGCGGCCGGTTTACAGCTACAAGCTGTCGATCATCCACTTCTGGGCGCTGATTTTCCTGTATATCTGGGCTGGCCCGCACCATTTGCACTATACGGCCTTGCCCGACTGGGCCTCGACCCTTGGTATGGTGTTTTCGGTGATGCTGTGGATGCCGTCTTGGGGTGGCATGATCAACGGCTTGATGACGCTGTCTGGCGCTTGGGACAAGCTGCGCACCGATCCGGTGGTGCGTATGATGGTGATCGCCATCGGCTTTTACGGCATGTCGACCTTTGAAGGCCCGGTTATGTCGATCAAGGCCGTCAACTCGCTGTCCCACTATACCGACTGGACGATTGGCCATGTGCATTCCGGCGCGCTGGGCTGGAACGGGATGATCACCTTTTCGGTGCTGTACTTCCTGACTCCGCGCCTGTGGAACCGCGCGGGGCTGTATTCGCTGAAGCTGGTGTCGTGGCACTTCTGGTTGGCGACGATCGGGATCGTGCTTCACGCGGCCTCGATGTGGGTGTCGGGCATTATGGAAGGGCTGATGTGGCGCGAAGTCGATGCCAACGGCTTCTTGGTGAACGCCTTTGCCGACACGGTGGCCGCCAAGTTCCCGATGTATGTGGTGCGCGGATTGGGCGGGGCGATGTACCTGACCGGTGGGCTTATCATGGTGTACAATCTTTGGATGACGGTGAACGCCCAGCCTGCCAAGGCCAGCGCCTACGCCGCCGTCCCGGCTGAATAGGAGCGGGACCATGGCTTTTCTAGACAAACACAAGATCATCGAGAAAAACGCCTCGATCCTGCTGGTTCTAAGCCTTTTGGTCGTGCTGATCGGCGGGCTGGTGCAGATCGTGCCGCTGTTTTACCTGCAAAACACCATCGAAACCGTCCAAGGCATGCGCCCCTATACGCCCTTGGAACTGGCAGGCCGCGACATCTATATCCGCGAGGGCTGCTATGTCTGCCACAGCCAGATGATCCGCCCGATGCGCGATGAGGTCGAACGCTACGGCCATTACTCGCTGGCGGCGGAATCGATGTATGACCACCCGTTCCAATGGGGGTCCAAGCGCACGGGGCCCGATCTGGCGCGTGTGGGCGGCAAGTATTCCAACGCGTGGCATGTTGACCACCTGTCCAACCCCGAAGCCATTGTGCCGGAATCGGTCATGCCGAAATACGCCTTCCTCGCCACAACCCCGCTTGATCCGCAATTCATCGCCGATGAGATGCGAACCCACCGCATGGTCGGCGTGCCCTATACCGACGATGACATCACCAACGCCAAGGCCGACTTTGTCGCGCAAGACACGCCCGATGGCGATGCCTCGGGCCTGCTGGGCCGCTACGGAGCCAAGGTGACGGTGGCGGATTTTGACGGAAAACCCGGTGTGAGCGAAATGGATGCGCTGGTGGCTTATCTGCAAATGCTGGGCACTTTGGTCGACTTTTCGACCTTCACGCCCGATGCGTCGCGCTAGGGGGGCGGTATGCAAACCTATTCCTTCCTGCGTGAACTGGCCGACAGTTGGGCGCTTTTGCTGCTGACGCTGTTCTTTGTGGGCGCTGCTCTCTGGGCCTTTCGCCCGGGCAGCCGTGCCATCCACCAAGACGCCGCCAACGTGATCTTCAAGCATGACAAATCCCCCGGGCCCTTGCCCGGACCTTCGAAGGAGGGCTGAGCGATGTGTGCCAAGCCAATCAAAGACGACGCCAAACTCAAAGTCGGCACCACGGGCCATTCTTGGGACGGTATCGAAGAGCTGAACACCCCTTTGCCGCGCTGGTGGCTTTGGACCTTTTATCTGACCATCCTCTTTGCCATCGGCTATACCATCGTCTATCCGGCATGGCCGCTGATCCATGGGGCAACACCGGGGGTGCTGGGGGCCTCGACCCGCGCGGATGTGGAAGCTGATATCCAGCATTTTGACGCGCTGAATGCGCCTATCAAAGCCAAGCTTGTGGCGGCGGACTTGACGGCCATCGAGGGCGACGATGCGCTGAAAACCTATACGCTGGCGGCGGGCAAATCGCTGTTTGCCACCAACTGCGCGCCCTGTCACGGGGCGGGGGCTGCGGGGGTGCAGGGCTTGGGCTACCCCAACCTGTTGGACAACGACTGGCTTTATGGCGGTACGATTGACGCCATCCATGCCACCATCACCCACGGCGTGCGCAACACGCTTGACCCTGATGCGCGCAACGTGGGCATCTATATGCCCGCATGGTCGGATAAGGCGAGCGGTCCGCTGGCTGATATGGCGACGGCGAAGCTGACGACTGACCAAATCGGCCAAGTCGTCACCTATGTCCTGAAAATCTCGGGCCAAGCGGCGGACGAGGCGAAGGCCACCGCCGGTGCGCAGATTTTCACCGAAAACTGCGTGGCCTGTCATGGCGAGGGTGGCAAGGGCAACCGGGATCTGGGTGCGCCGAACCTGACCGACGCGATATGGCTTTATGGCGGGGATGAGGTCACCTTGACCAAAACCCTGACCGCAGGCCGTGGTGGCGTGATGCCAAGCTGGGGCTACGCCGCCCCCGGCAGCCCCGCCCGCCTGACCGAGGCCGACATTCGCGCTGTGGCGGTCTATGTCACCGCGCTTGGCGGCGGCGAGTAATTCCGAGCTGTGTCGCCCGCATCCCTTGCGGGCGGCATAGGCACCGGCACCTTCCTGTTCGCGCGGTTCCTGGGTGCCGGTGCTTTCTAACTGCAACCCCGCGCGGGTTGCTTACTCCTCCTGTACCACCTTTGCGGGGCTGGCCTTGTGCCATGCCCCGTCTTTTTTGGGCCAAGTGGCTAAGTGGGGGAAATTGACCTAGGTCAAGGCGGCCTGTGTCGCTGCGGTGCAAAACGAGGGCAGCGAATAGGAACCTGTTATGTCAGACACCCAAGACCCCCCGCAGCTTTACGCCGCCCGCGAGCCGATTTTTCCCCGCCGCGTGAAGGGCAAGTTTCGCACGCTGAAATGGTGGCTGATGGGGGCCATGCTGGCTGTCTACTACATCACCCCGTGGCTGCGCTGGGACCGTGGCCCGCAGATGCCCGATCAGGCGGTGTTGCTAGACCTATCCTCGCGCCGGTTCTTTTTCTTCATGATCGAGATTTGGCCGAACGAGTTTTATTTCGTCGCTGGCCTGTTGATTATGGCTGGATTGGGCCTGTTCTTGTTCACCTCGGCCGCAGGGCGCGTGTGGTGCGGCTATGCCTGCCCGCAGACGGTGTGGACCGACCTGTTCATACTGGTCGAGCGTTGGGTCGAAGGCGACCGCAACGCGCGCATCCGCTTGCACCGCCAGCCGTGGAACTGGGAAAAGCTGATCAAAAACGGCATCAAATGGGCATTGTGGCTGCTGATCGGGCTGGCCACCGGCGGGGCTTGGGTGTTTTACTTCACCGATGCGCCCACGCTGTTCTGGGGGCTTTTGCATGGCACAGCCAGCCCTGTCGCCTCTATCACCATGGCGGTCTTGACCTTTACCACCTTCTTTTTCGGCGGATTTGCCCGTGAGCAGATTTGCATTTATGCCTGCCCGTGGCCGCGCATTCAGGCTGCCATGATGGACGAAGACACGATCACCATCGGGTATCGGTCTTGGCGGGGCGAACCGCGCGGCAAGCAAAGCGTTGAGACCAGCGGCGATTGCATCGATTGTATGGCCTGCGTGAACGTCTGCCCGATGGGCATCGACATTCGCGATGGCCAGCAACTGGCCTGCATCACCTGCGGTCTGTGCATTGATGCGTGCAACGGCATCATGGACAAGATCGGCAAGCCGCAGGGTCTGATCGGCTATCTGGCGCTGACGGACGAGCCGTTGGAAAGGGCAGGCAAGGCCGACAAACCCATCTGGAAACACATCCTGCGCCCGCGCACGATTGTGTATACGGTGCTGTGGGCGGGCATCGGCATTGGCCTTGTGGCGGCCTTGTTCTTGCGGGCCAATCTGGATGCCTCGATCACGCCGGTGCGCAACCCGCCCTTTGTGATCCTGTCAGACGGCGCCATCCGCAACACCTATGACATGCGGTTGCGTAACAAGCACGGGACGGATCGCTGGTTCACCGTATCGGCCACAGCGGGGGGCGATGTGACCTTGGCGCTAGAGGGGACTGCCGCGCTGCGCGTTCTGGTCAAGGCCAACGAAACGCTGGAACAACGGCTTTATGTGACAGCCAAGGCAGGCACGGTTGCAGCCGCAGCCCATCACTTGCCGCTGCGGTTGTGGATCACCGATGCCGAAGGCACCGAAGTGCCCAAGGCTGAACGCATTTACAAAGACACGATCTTTAACGGCAAAGAGGACAACTGACATGGCCAACATCGCCCAAAAACCCGCCCGCCCCTTTACCGGCCGGCACATGCTGGTCCTGACGTGCAGCTTCTTTGGCGTCATCATCGCGGTCAACGGGTTGTTGGCCTATAAAGCCGTGTCCACCTTTCCCGGGCTAGAGGTGAACGACAGCTATGTCGCAAGCCAGACCTTTGACCAAGAAAAAGCGGCGCAAGAGGGGCTGCATTGGCACCTAAAACAGGCCTATGACCGCACCGCCGCCCAACTTCGGTTGGCTTTCAGCGATGCCAACGGCCAACCCGTCACCCTGCGCGACATTGACGTTCTGATTGGCCGCCCCACCGATGCGGCGCAAGACCAGCACCCCGTGATGGTGCAGGGCGCAGATGGGGCCTATGTGGCCCCCAGCGTGTTGCCCTTGGGCAAGTGGATGCTGCAAATCGTCGCGCACGCGCAAGATGGCACGCTGTATCAGGCGCGGACCTTCTTTTACGTCAGGGACTGACCCATGGCCTACGATGCCCCCGCCGATCACCCAAGCTTAGCTGCCTGCCCCGCCTGCGTGGCGGCCCCTGCGGCTGAACGTCTGGCGGCCTTGCAGCGCCCTGAAACAGCGCGGTTGATCCTGTCGCTGCCCACAGCCCATTGCGCGGCTTGCATGTCAACCGTCGAAGGCGCTTTGAAAGCCCACAAGGGCGTGCAGTCGGCCCGCGTGAACCTGACCCTCAAACGCGTCTCGGTCGAGGCAGAGGCCACGGTGACTGCCGCCGAACTGGCCCGAGTGCTGGACGCCGTCGGCTATGAGGCGCACGAGCTGGACCCGGGTCTGTTGTCGATGACCGAAACCGACCGTCAGGGCCGCGAGATTCTGATGCGTCTGGGTGTCGCCTTTTTTGCGATGATGAACATCATGCTGCTGTCGGTCGCTGTCTGGTCGGGGGCAGAAGCGGCCACGCGTGACATGTTCCACTGGATATCCGCGCTGATTGCCATTCCGACCGTGGCTTTCGTGGGCCAGCCGTTTTTCAAATCGGCATGGGCCGCGCTGCGGGTGGGGCGGTTGGGGATGGATGTGCCGATCTCGCTGGCGCTGATCCTCGCCTCGTCGATCTCGCTGTATGAAACCATCCATTCCGGCGAAAAGGCCTATTTTGATGCCGCCGTCATGCTGGCCTTTTTCCTGCTGCTGGGCCGCTATCTGGATCACCGCAGCCGCGCTTTGGCGCGGTCAGCTGCCGAGGAATTGGCCGCGCTCGAGGTGCCCCGCGCCATTGTGCTGCAAGACGGTCAGGAAATTCTGCTGCCCATCGCACAGGTCGCCAAGGGCGATCTGGTGCTGGTGCGGCCCGGCGGGCGAATGCCGGTGGATGGGGTGGTGGTGGCGGGCACGTCAGAGGTTGACCGCGGCCTTCTGACTGGCGAAAGCCTGCCCGCTTTTGCGGGCCCCGGCCTTGTGGTGTCGGCGGGTGAGGTGAATTTGACCGGCCCCTTAACGCTGCGGGTGACGGCAGCAGGGCGCGACTCCTCACTGCACCGCATGGCTGATCTGGTCGCCGTGGCCGAAAGTGCCCGCAACCGCTACACCACACTGGCCGAACGCGCGGCGCGGATTTATGCGCCCTTGGTGCATATCTTAAGCTTTTCGGCCTTTGCCTTCTGGCTGTGGAAAACCGGCGGCGATGTGCGTTTTGCCGTCAATATCTCTGCTGCCGTTCTGATCATCACCTGCCCCTGCGCCTTGGGGTTGGCGGTGCCTGCGGTGGTTACGGCGGCGTCGGGCAAGCTGTTTCGCAAGGGGGTGCTGATCAAGAACGGCACGGCTTTAGAACGGTTGGCCGAGGTGGATGTGGTGGTGTTTGACAAAACCGGCACGCTGACCTTGGGCGCGCCCATGCCGTCTAATCTGGACCGTGTTAGTGATGCGGATAAGGCGGTGGCGCTGGCTTTGGCCAAGGGCTCGTCGCACCCGCTGGCGATGGCTTTGGCTTGTGGAATTTCGGGCATACCTGCCCTTGTGACCAATCTGCGCGAAGTGCCGGGCTATGGGATCAAAGGGCAGTTGAACGGCCAAACCGTGCGCTTGGGGCGGGCTTTGTGGGTCGGCGCGGCTGAGGTGGGTCAAACGGCGACCTATCTCGCCATCGCAGGGCAAGACCCTGTGGCTTTCACCTTCACCGACCAAATCCGTCCGGGGGCAGAGGCTGCGATTGCAGGGCTGACCCTGCAAGGCAAGCGTATCAAACTGGTGTCTGGCGATACCGAGGCTGCGGTGCGCGCCTTTGCCGCGCGCGTGGGCATTGCCGATTGGGTAGCGGGCGCTTTGACCGCCGAAAAAGCCGCCATCGTGCGCGGATTGGGCGATCAGGGGTATAAGGTGCTGATGGTGGGCGACGGGTTGAACGATACGGCGGCACTGGCTGGGGCGCATGTGTCGATCTCTCCGGCGCAGGCGCTGGATGCAGCACGAGTGGCTTCAGACATTGTGCTGTTGGGGCGCGACTTGTCAGCCATTGCCGATGCCACGCGCATCGCCAAGCAGGCGACCAAGCGGATGGTGGAAAACTTCCAGATTTCAGCCGCTTACAACGTCATCGCCGTACCTTTGGCGTTGATGGGGGCGGCAACCCCGCTTGCGGCGGCGCTGGCGATGTCGCTGTCGTCGATCACGGTATCGCTGAACGCGTTGAGGCTGCGCTGATGCAAATCCTGACGGTTCTCATTCCGGTGTCGCTGTTCTTGGGCTTTATCGGGCTGGTGGCCTTTGTCTGGGCCATGCGCACCCGCCAGTTTGACGACCCCGAGGGCGATGCCAACCGCATTCTGACTAAAGATTACGACGACAAGCCAGCGCCTTGATCAGGCGATGGTGACTGTGGCAGGCGACAGGCCGACAATCGTGACTGTGCAGGTCTGGCCCCGCTGCAAAGCCCCCACACCGGCGGGGGTGCCGGTAAAGATCAAATCGCCGGGGGCAAGGGTGACCAAGCGCGACAGATGGGCGATGATGCCGGGCACGTCCCAGATCATCTTCGACAGCAGCGTGGATTGGCGCACAACGCCGTCGACAGCCAAGGTCAGCGTGCCATCGCCCAAGGCCTTTTGCGGATGAATCAGCCCGACGAGGGCCGAGTGGTCAAAGCCCTTGGCCATATCCCACGGGCGGCGGGTGGCCTTGGCTTCTGCCTGCAGATCGCGCCGTGTCAGATCGTTGCCTGCGGCATAGCCCCAGACATGGGTCAGGGCTTGATCTGCCGCGATATCGGCCCCACCGCGACCAATGGCCACAACCAACTCGCCCTCGTAATGCAGGTCTTGCGTGGCGGGGGGGTAGGGGATGGTTTGGCCAGAGGTGACGATGGCATCGGCTGGCTTGGTAAAGAAAAACGGCGGCTCTTTGTCTGGATCGCCGCCCATTTCGATCCCGTGATCGGCATAGTTGCGCCCCACGCAGAAGATGCGGCGCACGGGAAAGCGCGCCGCGCTGTTATAAACGGGCAGGCTGGGGGTGGGCTGCGGGGGAAAAACGTAGTCCATCATCCGCCAATCGTGAAGCATTGCACCGCGCGGGCCTGCAACTTGCGGCAGGCCAGATCGGCTGTGTCGCGGTCAAGCCCCATCACCACGGCGTCATAGCCGTTTGACCGCGCCACGACCTTGCGCAAGCCGTTGCCCAGCGTGGCGGTTTCGGCCAACTGCACCTGCAACAGCGCCTTTTCGGCGGCGATTGTCGTCGGATAGGCCCCCAAATTCACCCCCCACGTCTGCCCGCCCGAGGATGTGGATACGCGCGTCACCACCTCTGGCTTGGCGGTCACGGGGGCGAGTTTGGCGTTTTCATCGGTATAGATCGGCGCATTCCTTTTGGGGGGATGCACGATCTGGGCGGCCAAAGTCACGGGCTGCTCGGCATCACTGGCCGATGCCGCCAGCGTTTGCGGGTCGGCGTTGGCCAAAGCCACGGCAGCCTCGATGCCGGTATCAGGTGCCAGCAGTGTTGCAGGTCGTGGCATTGGATGCGGTGAGGTGGTCATCAGCGCCACTTGGGCCGCCGCCGTGTCGCCTGACCCTTGCGTTGCATCATCGGTCGCCTCAGCCACAAGCGTGGCCTCAGCACTGGGCGCAATTTCCGGATCGGCGGGCTGGGGGGCCACGACGGCAACACCGGGTTTGGCCATCTTAAAGCCCTGATCCAACAGCTCTGCCATCTTTTGGTTGCGCATCGGGGTCGAGGTGCCGCCAAGGATCGTACCGATCAGCCGCACGCCGTTGCGTTCGGCACTGGCGGTCAGACAAAAGCCCGCCTGATTGGTAAAGCCCGTCTTGATCCCGTCAGCGCCCTCATAAGCATCCAGAAACTTGCGGTTGGTGCTGGCCACCGTGGCTAAGCCCGCATCGGTCGAGCGGCGCGAGAAGATGTTGTAATATTGCGGAAAATCGTAAAACAAATGCCGCCCCAAGATCGACATATCGTGGGCGGTGGACAAATGGCCCTTGGTGGGCAATCCGTTTGCGTTCTTGAAGGTCGAATGTTTCATGCCCAACGATTTGGCCGTGGCCGTCATCCGCGCCCCCCATTTCGCCGGAGAGCCTGCGAAATAATCGCCAATCGCCGCCGCTGCATCATTGGCCGACTTCACCGCCGCAGCGCGGATCAGATAGCGCAAAGCAACCTTTTGCCCCGCCTTAAGCCCCAAGCGCGAGGGGGCCTGATTGGCGGCGTTCTTGGAGATCGGGATCAGCGTATCCAACGTCACATGACCGGCTTCGATTTCTTGAAAGGTGATGTAAAGCGTCATCATCTTGGTCAAAGACGCAGGCGCCAGGGGTGTGTCGGCATTCTTGGCGTATAACGTCTCGCCGGTGCGCGCATCCATCAGGTATACGGCCTGAGGCACGGCCAAAGCGACCGTTGCCGCCAGCATATTGGCCCATAGACCAAGGGCCAAAACCCCTAACAGATTGCGGACAAAGTCCGCCCAAGACCGTTTCAATTGCCTGCCTCACACTGCCCGCGCCCCCGATTAATCCGAAGTGTCGCTTTGCTCTTGTGCCAAGCGTACCACGGGAAAGTCTTATAAAAAACATCTTTGTTTCCATAGGCTTCGCAGAATTTTTCAACCTGTTGCACTTTGGTGTCACGCCCTTATCTAGTGGGCGCGTGCGGTTATAACCACTAGCTATGGTAGCATTTTAAGATCACAGATCAAAGCGGGCAGCGCGCCAAGGTCGCGGATAGCGCGAAAACGGGCCGCATGAACGGGCACTTCGGCCCGCTCGTAAGACCAAGTCACATCATGGGGAACATAAATGCCCCAAGCGCCGGCCGTTATGGCGGGCAAAACATCCGACTTGAGCGAATTGCCCACCATGGCGGCGTTCCGGGGCGCCGCGCCATGCCGCGCAAAGGCCGCTTGGTAAATCGCGGGCGTTTTGTCCGACACAATCTCGACCCCGTGGAACAAGTCGCCCAAACCCGATTGCGCCAATTTGCGCTCTTGATCCAACAGATCGCCCTTTGTGATCAAGACCACGCGGTGATCGGCCGCAAGGGCCGTGACAGCCGCACGCGCATGGGGCAGAAGCTCGACAGGATGGCGCAACATCTCGCGCCCCGCCGCCAGAATTTCGGCGATGACGGGCGCTGCCACGCGGCCCTGTGTCACCTCGATCGCGGTTTCGATCATCGACAGCATAAAGCCTTTGACGCCAAACCCGTAGTGCCCAAGATTGCGCCGTTCGGCTGCTTCCAGCCGCTCGATCAGATGCGCCGGGTCCGAATCGGCCAGCAATTCGGCGAAGCGTTGCTGTGTCAGGCGAAAGAACGCTTCGTTCTGCCACAGCGTATCGTCGGCATCAAAGCCAATTGTGGTGATGGGCATAGACTTCTCCGGTCACAAGGGCCGTGGGGGCCTTTCATGGCCGCCAAAATGCGCTATATTGAAGCTCTAGGCAACAAAACCCCTTTCGCACCGGAGCCCTCGTTTGACCGCTTTTGCTGACATCATGTCTGACGGCCCTAAGGGCCCGGGTCAGGACACCTCGGTTCTGACCAAGACCAAGCCGCAAACCGAGCGTCCGCCTTTGTACAAAGTCATGCTGCTGAACGACGATTTCACGCCGATGGAATTTGTTGTGCATGTGCTGGAACGCTTCTTCGGCCTTAACCACGCGCAAGCCTTTGAAATCATGCTGACGGTGCATAAAAAGGGGCTGGCGGTGGTGGGGGTGTTTTCGGCCGAGATCGCCGAAACCAAGGTGGCGCAGGTGATGGACTTTGCCCGCAGGCATCAACACCCGCTGCAATGCACGATGGAAAAAGAGTAAGCCTTTCGCGCGAACGTTCGGCTTGGGGAACGCGCCGCTGGGTGGTTCTTACTCTAGAGTCATAACGACCAACCAGACGGGACATCACGTTTGTTGTCACCGTCCCGCCCCAGTTTTCTGCCGACTATTCGAACCATACACTTCAAACGGTGCAAGTCATGAAAATGCAAAGATTTTATGCTTGAGTAGCGGTTATTGCGCTGGAGCCATGCCCCCGCCAACCGCCTTTTTTAATGTGGCGGGAGTAAGTGTCAAAGATAACCAGTAGCCTTGGCCTGATCTTGATTGACTCTTTAACGTGGTCTTGTATCACTTTGATCAACGCGCTCGCAAAGCTGATCGTGATTTGAGGAGAAGTGACGTGAAGGCATTCAATAGCGCGCTTTGCGCTTTAGCTATTTTTTGCGCAGCCCCAGCGGCTGCCGACAATGATCTGGTTCAAGGGTTGATCGGTGGCATGATTGGGGCTGCGCTGATGAATCAGGGCACGTCAAACAACAATAGCGGTGGAACGCGAAAATCCAGTGCCTCCAGCGGCATGTCCGCTGAGACCCGCGCGAAAAACAAGGAACTGCAGGAATCACTCAATTACTTTGGTTTTGATGTTGGCACGCCGGACGGAGTTTTGGGCCACAGAACCGGCACAGCTATTTCCCAGTTTCAGGCCTGTATCGGTAAATCGATTACCGGTGAACTTAATTCCTTTGAAGATCAGTTCCTGAGAACGTCATATTTCAAGGCCGAAGCCGGAGGAACGACGACCCTTCAGATTGTAGCCTCAAAGCCCAACGGGTATTGCGGGCTCTTGCAGCAATACCTGCAAGAACTTAGTTCGCCACCTGCAGCGGCACCCGTACAAGTACAGGCTGCCGCCCCTGCGCCGGTCACAGAGGTTGTTCCTGCGCCAGTTGTTCAGCAGCAAACCGTTGTTGTTAATAGCAATCAGACGAACAACACAGTGATTGTGTTGGATGCTGATCTGCAAAAAAAGTACGATTTGCTGCTGAATCAAGTGAAGTTGCTTGAGCAAATTCAATCCTTTGTGACCTCAAAGGAAGTAAATGAATCAAGCAAGCGTAAGTTGAGCAGCGTGGATGAGCGGTTGGCGGAACTGCGTGAACTGGTGAGCTCTGTGGAAGTTGAGGCACAGGGTAAGTATGGCACACCCATTCGACCGACAAATGCAAATCTCGGCGTCACTGCCGCGAAGGCGTCTGAAGTCTTTCCGCGTGTTCCGTATTACGTTCCCGGCACAGACGAGACCGGAGAGTTGTGGATCAAGCCATTTGTGACCGACTCTGGTATGCTGATGTACGATTTCAATTTCGTCACCGCGCATTCTGACTTTGACAACATCCGCGAGACGATTGAGTTGACCGCAGAAAATATCCGCTCTGTTGCCGGCGCGCTCGTGAAGGTGACTGCTTGGAGTGATAAAGCGGTAAGTCAGGGTTTGCGGCGAAATTACGAGAAGTCGGCATTTTGTTTCCCGGCGGCAATGTGTGGCAAAGTGGAGGAAGGAAACAACTCGTCAGAGGTTTACTTTGTAATCTACGAGGATGGCTCGACAGCCGTCAGGCTGCAGAAGAACAAGGGGAAATTCCGGGCCGCGTTTAACTTGTCGATTGAAAGCGGCCTGTTGCTATCCGCCTACATGGATTACATGGCTGAGATTGGCGAAAAAGACTTTGCAGCCAACACAATGACTGACAAGGACCTAGACGGTATCTTCCAGTAAGTATTAGCATATTTCGTGCGAGCTGGCACATCCGGCTGATCTAAACCGTTGGCGTGTCGATGGTATTTAGAGATATCGGCGACGTTCCGTCTCGTTTGAATAATCGGCTCGGCAGTGTTTAACCGAAGCTAACCGACCTCACAATGGAACCGCTGGAGTGTGTACTGGCTGCCGAATGTTGCTGTGTGGTATAATCGGCACCGCGTCTAGGCGAACGTAAAACCGACCTTGGAACTTCCAAGGTCGTCGGCTACACGTTCGCTTGGCTGGGGCTTTTCCTTCTCTGTGGGCAAAGGGCTTAGTCCACTGAAGATATCATTAAAACAGTGGTTAAGAACACGTGTTCAATTACAAAGGAATAGCCGCGCGGCGGTGATGATGAGAGCAGTTCGATTGGAAATGGCCCTGCACGCCGGGGCTTGGGTTTTGCCGTCTTCGGGTGACATTGCGGTCATGCGGCCACGGGCGGGGGATGATCTGTCGGCCTTGCCCGCCTCGCGCACGGTGGTGTTGAGCGGGTTTCGTCCGGATCAGGAGTATTTCGCCGCCCAAGGGTACCGCGTGGAGGGCAAGGTTTTCTCTGCCGCCTTGATTTGCCTGCCCCGTGCGCGGGCCGAGGCTTGGGCGATGATGGCGCAGGCGGTGGCGTTGGTCGGGGTTGGCGGGTCGATTGCGGTCGATGGGCAAAAGACTGACGGATTTGACAGTGCTTTGAAAGACTTGCGCGCTGCGGGGTTTGTCTTGCGTGAGGTGATCTCGAAAGCCCATGGCAAGTTTGTGTCTTTCACGGCTGCCCCGGTGCCTGCGGCTTGGCCTGCGGTTGACAGCCAAGTCGAGGGGTTTATCACCCGCCCCGGTGTGTTTTCCGCCGATGGCGTGGATAAGGGCTCGCGCCTGCTTGCCGCCGCTTTGCCGGCCGATCTGCCCGCGCGGGTGGCGGATTTGGGCGCTGGCTGGGGCTATCTGTCGCGCGCGATCTTGCAACGCCCCGGTGTGAAGCGGCTGGACGTGGTCGAGGCGGAAAAGGTGGCGCTGGACTGTGCCCGTCTGAACGTGCCCAACCCGCGGGCAGAGTTTCATTGGGCCGATGTCACGACGTTTAAGCCCGAACGCCCGTGGAACGCCGTGGTGATGAATCCGCCCTTTCACACCGCCCGCACGCCCGATCCCGCACTAGGGGTGGCGTTTATCCGCGCGGCGCACCGTGGGCTTGCGCCGGATGGTGTGCTTTGGATGGTGGCGAACCGGCATTTGCCTTATGAACCCGTGCTGAAGGCGCTGTTCCGGCAGGTGGAAGAGATCAGCGACGATGGGGCCTTTCGCGTCACGCGCGCGGCCTATCCGCTGCGGGGCAAGTGACTTAGGCGGGAAATTGTGCGCGACATTGGGCGAATGCCGGTTGTGCCTGCGATTCGATGGCGGCGCGGCGCGCCTGCATCGAGGCGAGCTTTGCCGCCTCTGCCGCCAAGTCAATGGCCACCGCTTTGCGCACGGTGGTCGGTGCAGAGCCCAGACAAAGACCCGGCCTGACATGCCCCGTGCTGTTGGTCAGCCAACTGCCGCAGTCAACCCAAACGGGGGTTTCCACCACCACGTCGGCATAAGCATAGCCGCGCGCAAGGTTGCTTTCCGTCTCGGCAATCAGGCGGTTCAGCACGGGTAAATCCGGTGCCGCCTTGGTGATGCAGCGCGCTTGCGGGGTGGTGCAGGCCAACAGGGCCAGCAAGAATGGTAGGGCCAAAGCGGGTTTCATCGGCGTCTCCTGTGCTTTACCCACTTTACGCGCCGGAATCTTGGTTTGAAAGACAGGCCCGCGTTGAGCGGCGCAGAACTTCCTGCTAGCACTGATGCGTTGCGATGGAGTGACCGATGACTGACCTATTCGACGACCGCAAGACCCGCGCCGCGGCTTGGTTTCGCACCCTGCGCGACCAGATCGTCACCGCATTTGAGGCGATCGAGGATGATTTTGGCGGCCCCGCCCCCGCTGGCCGGTTTGAGGTGACGCCCACCACCCGCCCCGACGGCGGCGGCGGGCTGATGAGCGTGATGCGCGGCGGGCGGGTGTTTGAAAAGATCGGCGTCAATGTATCGGCGGTGCATGGCACTTTGGCAGAACGCGCCCAGCGGGCCATGGCCGCGCGCGGTGTGCCCGGGATGGATCAAGACCCACGGTTTTGGGCCTCGGGCATCTCTTTGGTCGCACATATGCAAAACCCCCATGCGCCTGCGATTCACCTGAACACGCGGATGTTCTGGACCCCTCATGCCGCGTGGTTTGGCGGAGGAACTGACCTGAACCCCTGCATCGAATATGCCGACGACACGCAGTATTTCCACAGCACACTGCAAGCCACCTGCGATGAGCATAACCCTGAGTACTACCCGCGTTTCAAGGCTTGGGCGGACGAGTATTTCTACATCCCCCACCGTGGCCGCGCGCGCGGGGTTGGCGGGATTTTCTATGACGACCTCGCCACCGGCGACTGGGAGGCGGATTTTGCCTTTACCCAAGCTGTAGGTCGCACGTTCTTGCCCGCCTATGAGCCGCTGACGCGGGCGCGCATGTCCAGCGCCTTTACCGACGACGACCGCGAAACCCAACTGATCCACCGCGGGCTTTATGCCGAATACAACCTCGTCTACGACCGTGGCACCAAATTCGGCCTTGAAACCGGACACGACGCCAATGCCGTCTTGATGAGCCTGCCACCGGTCGCCAAATGGACGTAGTGGGGTTTTTCAACCGTGAAATTCCGGCCTTTCGCTTGGCCTTGCAGTTTCTGACACGCCTGCCCATCGCCGCCCCCTACTCCGAAGCGGCGATGCGCCAAAGCCCGCGTTGGTATCCGGCGGTGGGGGTGGTTGTGGGGGCCTTGGCGGGGCTGGCCTTTGTGCTGGGGGATTGGCTTTTCACCCCGCAACTGGGCGTGTGGTTGGCAGTGGCCACGGCGGTTGGGGTAACAGGTGCGCTGCACGAAGACGGCTTGGCCGATGCCTGCGACGGTTTGGGCGGCGTGCGCCCCAAAGAGCGCGTGCTAGAGATTATGCGCGACAGCCGGATTGGCGCTTATGGCGTGTTGGGCCTGATTTTCACCATTGGGGCCAAGGCCTTGGCGCTGCAGGCCATGCCCGCGGTGGATGTGGTTTTTGTTCTGATCGCGGGCCATACGGCCAGCAGGGCGGCGATGGTGTGGGTCATGGCCTCGTCCGATTACGTGCGCGAAAAGGGGGCTGGGTCGGCTGTGGCGGGGGGGATTGACCGTGCGGCGATGATTGTGGCGCTGGCGACGACCGGTCTGGCGCTGCTGCCTTTGGTGTTTTGCGTCAGGCTAGAGGCGATTGTTTGCGGTCTTGGCGGCCTTGTGCTGGCCCAAGTGCTGATGCGCCGCTGGTATGAACCGCGCTTGGGCGGCTATACCGGCGACTGTCTGGGGGCCGTGCAGCAATGCAGCGAGCTGGGGTTTTACTTCGGCATTTTGGCGGTGGCGGGGGGTTAAGGCCGCTTGGCATCGGCCAGAACCAAAGCCAAAGCGCCGGCTAAGGTGATCAAACCGGCGAGAACCGCCGCAAAGGTATAGCCTGACAGGCTGGTGCCCAAAGCAAAGCTTCCCGCCGCCAGAGCATCGCCGGCCACCTTCATCAGCGCCATAAGCCCCGCCGCCGTTCCCGGCCGCGCCGACAGTTGGTCTTGCAGATAGACAATGGGCAGCGTCAAGGTCAGCGCTCCGCCCGCCGCCCCCGGGATCAGCAGCGCCCACAGATAAGGCGAATGGGCCAAAAGTGGAATGCCGACCAGATGCACCACATAAAGCGCGGTGCCTATGGCGATCAGGTTCGCCCGCTTCCAGCCTTGCAACAGCGGCAGGGCCAGCATAAAGGGCACTTACAACCCTGCCACAAGACCGGCATAAAGCGCTGCATTGCCGCCCGCTCCGCTGGACGGCGTCAGCGCCAGCCCCATCACGGCCCAATAGGCCGTGCCCCCCGCCGAGACCGCCCCCAAGGCCAAAATCCGCAGGGCAAGGCCGGGTGTCGCCACCTCGGCCAAGGCAGCCCCGAGCGACAGGCCCGAAGGCGCATCGCGCCCGGCCATCGTGGTCCGGCTTGGCCAACGCGCCCAGATCACGGCCAGCATGGCGGCCCCTAAGGCCAAGGCCACCGGATAAATCGTCATGACAGGTACGCCCTGCGCCATCGCAAGCGACCAAAGCGGCAAGATCACCAAAAAAGGCACCGCCAAAAGGGCGCGGATTGTGGATTGCACGCCATCACGTTGCGCGGGGGCAAGCTTGGCCGTAGCCACCCGCGCTTGGGCGAAAAGCTGGCCAAACAGGCTGTTGGCGGGCAAAAGCAATGCGTGGGCCAGCACAAAGCTCAGGGTCGACGGCACGATGGTCATAACCACCACCCCCACCACAGTCACCATTCCGGAAAACAACGCAATCTCGCGCCGATTGGCGGTTTGATCGGCGCGGATGCCCGAATACAGCGCCGTCGTCACCGACACCACGGTCGAGGTCACCATAACAGCCGCATATCCCGCATCGCCCAAGCCAAAGGCCCGCACCGCCAAAACCGATACAAAGGGCCCAAAGGTACACATCAAAGCCCCTTGCAGCACCATCAGAACCGCCACCATCCGCAGGGCGGGATCTCGCCAGATCAGCGCAAAGGGCGGCATCTTAGGCCTTGGCCCCGAACAGATTGACGCGGTCGGCCCAGTACAGCCCCCCCGCCCCGATCAGGCTACACGCCACGCCCGTAATCGCAACCGTCTCAAACCCGCCGATATGGGCGGTCGCGGCGAAGATGCCCGCTGTCATCCCGTCAGACACCAGCTTTTGCACCGCCAACATCGCGGCGGCAGTGCCGGGCCTTTCGCGCAGCAGGTCTTGATAATACAAAATCGGCGAGGTGATCACCATCGCACCACCCACCCCGCCAAACAGCGGCATCACCCACAAAAAACCGCTGTCTGACAAAAGCGGCAGCGCCAGAAGATGCGCGCCATAAAGCACCGTGCCAATCACCAGCAGCGTTGATTTGGGCAGCGCGGCAGCAATGCGCGGCAAGATCAGCATGGCAGGCACCTCCCACCCCGCGACCATGCCGACATAGAGCGCCACATCCGACGGCCCCCGCAGCGGCGAGGCGTCAAAGATCAACGATATCAGCACCATATACAGCGTGCCCGTCGAGGCGATAGCCCCGATCAACACCACCCGCACCGCCACCCGTGGCTTGGCAATCTCGGCCAAAGCATCGCGCAGCCGTATGCCAGAGCGGGGATCTGACCACGCTGTCTGCCCATCCTTCGGCCAGCCCATCAAGATCAGGCCCAACAGCCCAAGGCTGGCAATCCCGCCGCTGACATAGACCGCCATCTCTGACATGCCGAACCCAAAGGCAAAGGTCCAAAAGATCAGCATCGCCAGAAATGAAAACGACATGGCCGCGCGGATCACCCCCAAAATACCATCGCGGTTGTGCCCCTCATCGGGGCTGGCCAAGCGGGCCAAGGCGAAAAGCTGGCCGTACAGGCTGGATGCCAAGGGGAGCAAAATGCCCTGACACAGGATCAGCGCCCAAATGCCCGGAACGGCCAAGATCAGCGCAATGCCAAAGGCGCTGCACAGCGTGGTGCCAATCGCAATCACCCGACGGTGGCCAAACTGGTCGCCCAAAACCCCCAAGACCACCGACGATGTCACAGCAATCAGCGAGGCCATCGCCAGCATCAGCGAAAAGGCTGGTTTGCTCATGCCGATGCGTTCAATCGCGATCACCGATTGATAGGGATAGACCGACGCATTCAGCGCCCCAAGCACCAGCAAGGCCACGGCAATCAAGCGCAGTGTGGGGTGGCGCAAAACATGGCGAATAGGGGTCATCTTAGCTTCCAAAAACGCATTGTCACCGCTAACGGGGCCGCACCGCGATGTCCAGAGATGGGCCGCGACACGAAATGTCGCGAACCTGCCATCGCCGCAGCGATGCTTCGGTTAACGTCACCGGGCAGTTGGGTGGGGCCGCTATGGACGCAGATTATATCATCGTAGGCTCTGGCTCTGCCGGGTCAGTTCTGGCCAATCGGCTGTCGCAATCGGGCAAACATCGGGTTGTGGTGCTGGAAGCGGGCGGTACGGATGCGCGGTTTTATGTGCACCTGCCCTTGGGCTACGGCAAGCTGTTCTATGATCCGCGAGTCAACTGGATGTACCGCACCGAACCTGATGCTGGCCTTGCCGGATCGGCCGACCATTGGCCGCGCGGCAAGATTTTGGGCGGGTCGTCGTCGATCAACGCTATGGTCTATATTCGCGGCCACCGCGCGGATTATGACGAATGGGGGCAGGCTGCGGCGGGTTGGGGATGGGATCAGGTTCTGCCAGCCTTTCGCGCGATGGAGGATAACGAGGCGGGGGCCGATGCCTATCGCGGCAAGGGTGGGCCCTTGTTCATCTCGGAAAACCGCCGTGGGTTGCATTGGCTGGTCGAAGATTACATCGCCGCAGCGGGTGAGGCGGGATTGCCCTATACGCCGGATTTCAATGGCGAAAATCAAGAAGGCGCTGGCAATTACCAGATGACGATCAAAGGCGGGCGGCGCAATTCGGCGGCGCGCGCTTTTCTGCGGCCGGCGATGGGGCGCAAGAACCTGCAAGTCATCACCAAGGCCATGGTGACCCGCGTTTTGTTCGAAGGCACCAAGGCCGTGGGCGTGGAATACCAGCACGGCGGGCAAACCCGGCGCCTGAAGGCGGCAGAGGTGATCTTGGCAGGCGGGGCCATCAACTCGCCGCAGCTTTTGCAACTGTCGGGCATCGGGCCGGGCGGGGTGTTGCAGGATATGGGCGTGCCGGTTTTGGTCGATAACCCCAATGTGGGCGACCATTTGAACGATCATCAGGGCATCAACTACACATGGCGGATGAAGGTTGCGACCTATAACGGCATCTTGCGGCCGTGGTGGGGCAAGGCTTGGGTCGCGCTGCACTATGCGCTGTTGCGCGGCGGGCCCTTGGCCAAGTCGATCAACCATGCGGGCGGGTTCTTCCGCACCAGCCCCGATTTGTACCGGCCCAATATGCAATTGTATTTTCAGGCTTTTTCCACGCTTTTGCCCAAACCGGGCGAGCGGCCCTTGCTGACCCCTGACCCGTTCCAAGGCCTGTCCATTGGCCTGTCAAACTGCCGACCCACCAGCCGCGGCCACATTCGCCTGCAAAGCCCCGACCCGTTGCAGCACCCCAAGATCGTGGCCAATGCCTTTTCGACGCAACATGATGTCGATGAAATGCTGCTGGCTGTCAAATTCCTGCGCAAAATCGCCAGCCAGCCCAGCTTTTCCCGCTGGATCGAGGAAGAGCTGCGCCCCGGCCCGCAGGTGCACAGCGATGATGACCTGATCGCCGATTTCCGCGCGCGGTCTGGCACCGTCTATCACCCGTCTTGCACCTGCCGGATGGGCGCTGATCCGGCCACCTCGGTGCTGGATGCGCGGTTGCGGGTGCGCGGGGTTCAGGGGTTGCGGGTCTGCGACGCCTCGGCCTTTCCGAATTTGATCGCAGGCAACACCAACGCGCCGTCGATGATGATGGGCTGGCGCGGGGCGGAG
>Ga0114958_10000119_pt1 | contig 64859 bp, 66 predicted proteins | sample C_130208_EF_Meta_FD_89577 | JGI IMG/M metagenome (GOLD analysis project Ga0114958, IMG submission 89577) | Freshwater microbial communities from Lake Croche, Canada to study carbon cycling - C_130208_EF_MetaG | ecosystem: Environmental > Aquatic > Freshwater > Lake | place: Lake Croche, Canada...
GTGCAGTACTACGTCAACCTTGGGAAAGAAGAAGGTTCGAACTTGGTACTTGGAGGACAGCATCGCACTGACGGCGACATGAAAGATGGTTTGTTCATCAGTCCCGCGATTTTCTCTGACGTTGATCCCAATTCGCGGATGGCCCGGGAAGAGATCTTTGGTCCAGTCATGGCAGTGATGCCCTTTAACGGCTACGACGAAGGGTTGGCCCTGGCCAATGACACCGATTTGGGCCTGACAGCTGCTGTTTATACCCGGGATTTGACCCTGGCCCACCGTTTCGCCAACGATGTTGAGGCTGGTTTTGTCTGGGTTAACGATAGTTCTCGGCACTTCGTCGGGGCGCCCTTTGGTGGGTTTAAAAACAGTGGGATTGGCCGTGAAGAGGACATCGAAGAGCTGGAATCGTATACGCAGGTCAAGAACGTCAATGTTTGGTATTCGCCGTGATCAGCCGGATATCGCTGGGTTTGTACCGGGTATGTAATGGGTGGATAGCTGCTCTTGCGACATTGATCTTTTTTGTTTTCTCCGGCACTTTGCTTCCGGCCCAAGGCAAAGCTGCGGATGTCTATACCAATGGTTTTCCTGCGCCAGATACTTCATTTTCGTACTACACAGGAGCTGATCTGCAGACGTGGTTCGCTGGGTATGGACCTGCTGGCCGTGCGGATTACGTCCAGGCCCGTTACACCTTTGACCTTGCCTGGCCGCTGGTCTACACCTTCTTCCTGGTTGCCGTTCTGAGCTGGTTACTACCCAAAGTGACCGCGCCGACCAGTCGCTGGCGCTTGATGAATGCGTTGCCCTTGTTAGTTCTCGCGTGTGACTACATCGAGAACATCATGGGTGGGATTTTGGCCAATAGTTTCCCCGCTGTGAACCCCCTTCTGGCGAACACCATGGCCTTCTTTACTCTCACTAAGTGGGTTTTTATCACGGTTGCTTTTGTAGCCGTTGTAGTTGCTGGAATCGCTGCGCTGGTAAAGCGCTTTTCGAAAGACAAGGGAGAGCTAGCACATGGCTAAGGGCTACATCGTTGCTCGCGTAAGTGTCAATGATCCGGATGCGTACATGGAGTACATCAAGAATGCACGCATCGCGATGGACAAGTACGGGGCAACCATTCTCGCTGCCGGAGGCAAGGCCGAATCGCTGGAAGGTGACAAGCGGGACCGCAACGTGATTTTGGAGTTTGAAAGCTATGACCAAGCCAAGGTGTATTTCAATTCCCCTGAGTATCAATCAGCACGTGCGCACCGAGCTGCCGCCGGTGTGAGCGAAGGCGAGTTCGTGGTTATTGAAGGCATTGAGCTCGCCCACTAGTTTGCTCTACCCGGATGTGAGGAATTGTTATGCCGAACAACGATCGCGTGATCGTCGTTGGCGGGGGCCCAGTGGGGTACACAGCGGCGTTATTGCTTGCACAGCAAGGGATTGACTTCGTTTTGCTTGAAGCCGGCCACGTGGTTTTTGATGAACCGCGCGCTGGAACAATTCATCCACCCACTCTTGAACTGTATGCATCAATTGGCGCCATTGATCGGTTTTTGGAACGCGGTTTCAAGGTGCACAACTATCAGTACTACGACCGGAAGCAAGGTCTGGTTGCAGATTTTGATTTAGGTGTGCTGTCGGAATTGACGCCGTATCCCTACCGCTTGATGTTGGAACAGCACAAGGTGTGTTACATCATGCAAGAGATGTTGGCTGAGTTCGACAACGTAGACATTCGACTCGATCATGAACTTCTCGAGGTATCGCAAACTGACGATGGGGTTATCGCCACCGTTCAAACCAATGATGGAATCGTCACGATTGAGGGCAGTTACATCATCGGATGTGATGGTGGTCGCTCAAAGGTTCGCAAATCAATGAACGTTGAGTTTGATGGCTTCACTTATCCTGAACGCTTCTTGATTTTGAGCACGACGTACGACTTTGGCCAGCACGGGTACGCCTTTACTAACTACATTGCCGACCCCGAAGAGTGGTTTGCTCTGTTCAAGGTTCCAGGTGCCGATGGTTCGGGGCTGTGGCGGGTGGTTTCTCCCGTGGATCCGAATCTGCCAGAGGAAGAAATCTTCGCTGACGATGCGGTTCAGGCGCGCATTCAACGTTTTCGCCCCAAGGACACCGATTACGACATCGTGCACCGCAATATTTACAACGTGCATCAACGTGTAGCTAGTTCCTATCGCGATCGGCGCATTTTGTTAGCCGGCGATGCGGCCCACATCAATAACCCGCTCGGCGGCATGGGATTGAACTTCGGGGTACACGATGTATTCAATGTGATCCCCCGATTGATTTCGGTCTTGCAAAGCGAAGCGGGCGAAGAGGTGTTGGACTTGTACGACCGCCAGCGTCGCACCGTGGCGCAGGAGTATTTGCAGCGCCAAACGATTGAGAACAAGAACAACATTGAGTTGCAAGACCCCGCTGAGCGCGAAGCGTTCTATCAAGGTTTGCGCGATACGGTGGCTGACCCAGCCAAACTTGTTACCTATTTACGCCGCGTGACCATGATCGAAGGCTTCGCACGAGCAGCATCAATCACCTAGAATCGGCATCCACGAAGAAAACGGAGAATCCTCCATGAAAATCGCTATTCCTGACCTCATCTCGAACTCCTACTTCCCGGCTATTGCCGCGGTCGAACTGGGCTTTTTCAAAGAAGAAGGCCTGGACATGGAGTTGGAAGCGATCTTCCCGGTAGACCACACACTTGAGGTCCTACGTGATGGCGGAATCGATTTCGTCGGTGGATCGGCGCACAGTGTTCCCTTTGCCTACCCCAATTGGAAGGGCGCAAAACTGATCGGTGCGCTTGCTCAAAACATGTATTGGTTTTTGATCTTGCGAAGTGACCTTGGCGCCAAGCAAGGCGAGATTGAAAAGATTAAGGGCCTGAACATCGGTGCAGCCCCGTTAGTTGAACTTGGGCTTAAGCGACTGCTGATCGAATCCGGGATCGACATCGAGCGGGACAACGTCACCATTGGCCCAGTTCCTGGCGCCTTCCTGGGCGAAAATAAAAACTTCGGCGTCGCCGCGGCTAAGGCTCTTGAAGCTGGCCTCATTGATGGCTTCTGGGCCAATGGGATGGGCGCGGAAGTGGCAGTTACCTCGGGTGCCGGCACGCTCGTTATTGATGCTCGTCGTGGCGATGGGCCTCCTGGAGCAACTAATTACACGATGTCCTCGTTGATTACCTCGCAGAAGTTGATTGATGAACAACCAGATGCTGTGGCCGCAGCGGTGCGTGCCTTAGTGAAAACCCAAGAGGCGCTCAAGGCAGACATTTCGCTGGCCACCAAAGTGGGTCAAAAGTGGTTCCCCGAATTAGAGGCCTCATTGATCGCTCAGGTCGTCCAACGCGATATCCCGTATTTGAATGCATCTATCAGCCGAGAGTTCGTCGATGGCATGGTGCAGTTCCAGATGAATATGGGACTCATCGATGCACCCGTTGCCTACGAAGATGTTGTGGCTACCCAATTCGCTTCTCTTTGGAACGCCTAATCAACCCGCGGCGGTCGGGCTATGCTGACCGCCGAACTCCTTAACCAATTCACAGTATTGAGGTTGCTATGAGCCAGGCCCCTGCCATCGTCCGTCACACCTCCGGTGATCGTCCTGCCGCCGGTGAGGTCCGCATTGCTGCTTGCCAGTACGGAGTCACCACCGATGTTGAGGCCAACCTGGCAACCGCAATGCGCATGATTGATTTGGCAGCCACCGAAAAGCCGGATGTGATCATGACGCCCGAATTCGTCAATCACGTGTCTTGGTATGACGACCGGGATCAAGCCTGGGAACGCGCCATCACCCTGGATGGTCCCTGGATCACCTCAGTGTCCGCCAAGGCCCGCGAGCACAACGTATGGATCATGATCAACGGCATCGTGCGTCGGGAAAACGGCCGCTTGACCGGCACCAACATGATGTTCAACCCGCAGGGCGAGTTGGTCGCGCAGAGCAGCAAGCAGGTCTTGATGGGTTCAGAGCGGTTGCACTTTGACGCCGGCAACGAAATCACCCCTTTGGTTGAAACTCCCTTTGGATTGACCGGTATGTACTCCTGTATGGACGGTGTGATCGCGGAAACTCCGCGCAGCTTGGCTGTTCGTGGCGCGCGCGTTTTGCTCAACACCTTGAACTCGTTTGCTCCGGACGAAGCTAGCTTGCACGTGCCAGTGCGCGCGGCTGAGAACAAGGTGTGGGTCATTAGCGCCAACAAGGTTGACTATCTCGTGAACGAAGGCCCACGTGAGATGGTGTCGAAGGCTTTGAACACTCCCGTGGAAACGTTGTTGGGTGCCGGCGAAAGCATGGTCGTTGACCCGCTGGGCAACGTCGTTGCTGTCGCGCCGCTTCGTGGTGAAGCTGTATTGGTTGTCGATATTGATCCCACCTTGGGTGACAACAAGAAGCGTCCCGACGGCACCGATGTGATGGCTGCTCGTCGTCCATCCGTGTACGCGCCGTTGGCTCAAGCTCCGATTGGACGCAAGGCGGGCGCTGGTTCTGCAACGCTAGAAACTGCCGTTATTCAAACGGCAGCCGATGGACAGGCAGCCATTGCCGAAGCAGCAACAGCAATCACGGGTGCCATTGCAGATGGTGCCGAATTGATTGTGTTGCCGGAACTATTCTGTTTTGACTCTGGTGTGGTGGATCCATCTCTTTCGGCGGATGCAATTCAAGAGCGCGGCGATGCAGCCATTGCTGCGATTACTGCAGCAATCGGGGATAGCAGTGCCCATGTTGTGACCAGCTTGCCCCGCGGCGCTGCGCATGTAGGAGTTGTCATTGGCAAGACCGGTGTTGTCGGTCAGCAAAAGCAGATTCACCAAATCGCCCGCCACCTTAGTTGGGTGTCTGACTTGGGCGATGTGGTAGAAGCCTTCGAATTGAGTTGGGGTCGTTTGGTTGTCATTGTTGGCGATGATTCGATCTTCCCGGAAACCTTCCGTCTTGCTGCGTTGCAGGATGCCGATGTTGCAGCGGTTCCCTTTGACGTTCAAGAAAAGTGGGAAATCGTGCATGGTTTGAAGGAGCGAGCGGCGGAAAACCGCATCAACGTCGCAGCGGCCTCTCGCGCCCACAGCGTGGGAGCAAGTTGCTTTGTTCCCTTGACCAGCAACTTTGGTATGTGGCGCCCTGACCGCGCCCAGCCATTTGATGGCGTGATCTCTGCCCCAGACACGGTTGAACCAAGCTCCAAAGTTGGCGTGACCCTCGTGGAGCTGCACCCGGCCGAGGCCATCAACCGCATGGTCACGCGCGATACCGACCTTGTTGATGGTCGGCCATGGGAACTTCTTGCACCGCTGGTCACCGCGCAGTAGTTCTGCGGCTTAGGGCTAGATCAACTGCAAGTTTGAACGAATAAGTTCTGAGCCTTCTTTGCCGATCATCGATTCAACCCGACCCCATACGGGATCAATTTCCGGGCTAAAAAGGTTGTAACGCACCTGCGCATCGCGTTCGCGCAATGGCGTATTACTCACGTTTTCCTGGACTGACTTACTGATTCCAGCATTGATAACGCCGATCCAGTGATCTGCGTAATCCATGACAACTTCACCCATCGATCTAAACGCTGCTTCGGTGCAGAAGTTGACGAGCATCCACGGCGACATCATGGCGAATTGACGCGGCGTTGTTCCGGTGGCCCACATACCTTCGATCGCACGGCCCGTTTCATAGAGCGGCGAGAGAGGGACAAAGACCTCATCCATGTAGTCAATGTTCAACGCAAGTTCAACGCGTGGCATCAGGTCAAGGTGAAAGGCGTAAGACTCATCGCCGTGATCGGCACAGTCCAAGGTGAAGTGCGGCAGCGCTGAGTCGGGATCGGAAAAAGCAAAAATCATGCAGGTCGTCACACCGCGAGCTGGCACCTGCAGTTTGGTCCATACGATCTTTTGAATTGACCCGCCGGTGAAAAGGCGCATCGTTCCCGACGGTCCACCATCGACACCCTGCGCCACCATGAGGTTTCCGCCATCAGCGCCGTGCACCTCAGTTACGCCGGTGGCGGCGACCAGGTGGGCAAGAACTTTTTCGGACAGTTCTAGGGACAAAATCACAATGGCTCCGGCTCTTGAAGGGTGTGCGCACACTAGCCCTAGACTTCCTCAACTAGCTCAGCCTGTCTATCTATAGGGAAAGGCCAGTTCATGACCGAGCAATTGGTGCATTGGATCCACCGAGCCACTCGCATTGATCAAGCACCGGCGCCCTTTGACACCGCGCACGTGAGCATTTACTACCCGGCAGGCGCCGGCGATCGTATTGATCCCGTGGGCACTCGGCCGGTGGAAACATCGTTCGGATTGCTCCCCATTGCCATTGTGATGCCGGGGATGAATACCGAGTTGACCTATTACCGCTGGCTGGCCATTGCCTTGGCTAAACAAGGTTTTGTGGTGATGTTGTCATCGCTGGTCTCAGAAATTCCGCCCAACAACTACGGCATCACGCCAGGTGTTGACCTCAATGCCATCCAGCCCGATACCTATGGCACGCGCCCGGTTGGAAAATCAATCTCTGGCGTCCTTGAGTTAGCAACGGCACTGAATGCCGACGGTGTATTGGCGGGCGCACTTGACCTGGACAACGTGGCCCTGATCGGGCACTCAGCAGGTGGCACGGTTGCATTAGAAAGTGCTGATGCGAAGTTTTTCCCGCAGGTAAAGGCCGTTGTGAGCTATGCCAGCCACACCATGGCATCAACAATTTTTGGTTGGCCGTTGGGAAGTTGCTTGCCGTTGAGCGGGGATGCTGCGGTCATGATGTTTAGTGGCACCAATGATGGGTTGGTTGCGGCCAGCATGAAGTGGTACGCCCAATCTGGCGAGATGTTTGACCCGGTTGAGCGAACGTTTGAAACCTTGCCTAGCACCGATCGCAGTGCAGGTTCATGGCTGATCGAGCTTGAAGGAGCCACCCATTTCTCTGTTCTCCAGCCCCAGGACGGGCTGTGGCCGCGCGCAGATGAGGATCAAGTAGCCGGCATCACTCCAGAGCAGACCGAAGATTTCATTGGGGTGGCAGCGGGACTGTTTTTACGACAGCATTTGCGCGGTGATCGCAGTGCTGCACAAGCGCTGACAGAGCTTGTCGCGTCAACAGCATTTGCTCAAGGACGCAGTAGCAACTAACGCGGAGGATGAAGTGAGCGCACCTGCAACACCGGGTCTTCGTACTCGGGTCAGCACCTTGGATGGATCAGATGGCTCGATGGCCATCTACGAAGCAGCACCGGCTGAGCCAAGTGAATTTGGCTTGATCATCGTCCACGAAGCCTTTGGCGTTACCGACCACATCACCGATGTCACTCGTCGTGCTGCTCGTGAGGGCTTCCACACCATTTCGCCGGACTTTTTTCATCGCGCGCCCGCTGGTGTTGCACCCTATGGAGACTTGCAGGCGGCAGCACTGAACTTCGGTGGCCTCACCGATGAAGGCGTCATGGCTGACCTTGATGCCTGCATCGCCTATTTCGAAAGTAAGGGCATCGCCACAGACAAGATCGGGATCATTGGCTTTTGTTTCGGTGGCCGTGTTGCCTTCTTGTTGGCGGCAAAGCGGAAGATCGGTGCTGCAGCCACGCTCTACGGCGGTGGCATCTCGGTTGCCTCCAAGTTCTTGCCATTCCCAGCATTGACCGACTCAATTCCCACCATGCAGACCCCCTGGTTGGGTATGTACGGCCTTGCTGATGTGGGGATTCCGCAAGAAGAGGTCGATGCGTTGGAAGAGGCGATGAACGCCAGCGCCACCATTGACTTCAAGATGATCCGGTACCCAGATGCCGGTCATGCCTTCCACAACGACACGTTGCCCTCCTATAACGAAACAGCAGCCAAGGCTGCGTGGGCACAAGCACTAGGTTGGTTACGCGCACACGGCGTTGGTTAACCACCACCTGATTGGACGAAGCTTTTATGCGCGTTCTGGTTCTTGAAGAGGTAGCACCTGAAACTCGGGTAGCCCTAATTCCGGATCATGTGGCAACGCTCAAGGGTCTTGGACTCGATGTGGCTGTTGTTGCAGGTGCTGGGACTGGCGCCTTCATCAGCGATCGGGCTTATGCGGATGCGGGTGCTGATGTTGTCCCCGCGAATTTGCGCAATGAGGCCATTAATCGAGCCGATGTGGTGCTGAGCGTTCGTACTCTTGATGAATTGGATGCGCGGCGTATGAAAGCCGGGGCACTGGCTCTGTGCTTCTTGCAACCGGCAGCGAGTGCGAATGTCCTACGCGAACTTGAAAAAGCTCAAGCCTCAGCAATGTCCTTTGAATTGATCCCCCGGATTTCTCGCGCCCAATCAATGGACGCTTTGACATCGCAAGCATTGGTTGGGGGCTATCGCGCGGGACTAGTGGCCGCCGAGATGTTGCCCAAGTTCTTCCCACTGTTTATGACCGCCGCAGGAACCATTCAGCCAGCTCGCGTACTGGTTCTTGGTGCTGGTGTTGCAGGACTCCAAGCCATCGCAACAGCAAAGCGTCTGGGCGCGATCGTTAGTGCTTATGACGTTCGGCCGGCCAGCGCCGATGAAGTCAAGTCGATGGGTGCAACGTTTATCACCCTTGACTTGGATGCACTTGAAGGAGCCGGCGGTTACGCGCGCGAGATGAGTCAAGACCGCGCGCAGCGTCAGCGCGAACTGCTGACCCCCTATGTTGCCGCCGCCGACGTTGTCATCACTACCGCTGCAGTTCCTGGTCGACCAGCACCGCTCTTGGTTACTGCGCAGATGGTGGAGCAAATGAAGGCTGGATCGGTGGTTGTTGACCTTGCGGCTGAAACGGGCGGCAATGTTGAAGGGTCCCGACCTGGTCAAGTCGTTGAACTTGGTGGGGCGTTGGTCTGGGGCGCGCAAGATGTTCCAAGTCAGATGCCGGTTCATGCTTCGCAGTTGTATTCAGCCAATGTCACTGCGGTTTTGAAACTTCTCACCGCCGATGGGCAAGTGAGTTTGGACTTAGAGGATGAAATCGTGGCCAGCGCCCTGGTCATACATGACGGAGTGGTGCGCAACGAAGCCGCTGCGCAAGCATTAGCGGAGGGCAACTGAGATGGATACAAGTTTGAGTCCAGACATTGCCCTGCTCACGGTCTTTGTTCTGAGTGTTTTCGTCGGCATTGAAGTCATTTCAAAGGTTTCCTCAATGCTCCACACCCCGTTGATGTCAGGGGCCAACGCCATTCACGGAATTGTTTTGGTTGGAGCTATTTCAGTTACGGCCAATGCCAACGGATTCGCAATAGTCCTAGGCGTGATCGCCATTGTGATGTCGAGCATCAACTTGGTGGGCGGATTTGTCGTCACCGACCGAATGCTTGAGATGTTTGGTGGCAAGAAGCCGGTTAAGAAACGCACCGCTTCTGAAGATGGCGGTGAAAGCTGATGTCGTCAGGTGCACAACTGGTCAATTTAGTTGCCGCTGTTTGTTTCATTTTGGCGTTGAAGGGTTTATCGTCACCGAAAACTGCTCGTCGCGGCAATCTGGTCGGCGCAGCTGGTGCAGCTCTGGCCATCATCGTGGTCTTTTCCACCGGTTCTGATTTTAAGCGCGTGCCACTGATTGTTTTTGCCTTGTTGGTGGGTTCGGCCGTGGGTTGGATTGCTGCACGTCGGGTGCAGATGACTCAGATGCCGCAGTTGGTTGCGCTGTTTAACGGTGTCGGCGGTGGCGCAGCAGCGTTGATCGCTGTCATTGAGTTCACCTCTACCGGGACGAGTGCATCAACTCTGGCGGTTATTGCAACCGTGCTTACGGTCCTGATCGGCTGTGTGTCCTTCACCGGTTCGATCGTCACATTCTTGAAGTTGCAAGAGTTGATGACCACCGCACCGGTGGTTCTACCGGCCGGGCGCCTGATCACATCGGCAGTAGCTGCGGCTTCCGTAGTCTCGGCGATTGCCTTAATCAGTTCGCCGTCCATGAGCTTGTTGGTCGTGCTCTGCATTCTCTCGTTGGCATTGGGAGTGCTCTTTGTTCTCCCAGTCGGCGGTGCCGATGTGCCGATCGTGATCTCCCTGTTGAACGCCTTCACCGGTCTGTCGGTTGCCGCAAGTGGTTATGTCCTACATAACGTGTTGCTCATCGTGGCTGGAACCTTGGTGGGTGCCAGTGGAACGCTCTTGACTCAGCTGATGGCCGAAGCCATGGGACGACCAATTACCAACACCTTGTTTGGTGCCTTTAGAGCCAGCACTGCCTCAGCTGCAGGAACAGGCGAAGAGCGCCCCTTCCGATCCTCATCGGCACAAGATGTTGCGATTATGTTGGGCTACGCGCAAAAGGTCATCATCGTTCCCGGTTACGGCTTGGCCGTTGCTCAAGCTCAGAACACGATTCGCGAACTTGTTGATCTACTCACCGAGCGTGGCATTGAGGTTGAATACGCGATTCACCCGGTTGCTGGGCGTATGCCAGGGCACATGAACGTTCTCTTGGCCGAGGCCAGTGTTCCTTATGAGCAGCTCAAAGAAATGGATGAGGTGAACCCAGAGTTTTCTACCACTGATGTTGCCTTAGTGGTGGGCGCAAATGATGTGGTCAACCCCGCAGCCCGTGACGACAAAACAGCTCCGATCTACGGCATGCCCATTCTCGATGTTGATCAGGCCCGACAAGTGGTCTTCCTCAAGCGTTCGATGCGACCTGGCTTTGCCGGTATTGAAAATGATTTGCTGTTCCAACCACAAACATCACTGCTCTTTGGTGATGCGAAAGATTCTCTGACCAAAGTCGTCGCAGCTGTGAAGGCTCTGTAGGGTTGGTACACGAAGTTGGTCAAGGAGGAATTGTGGGACTAGATAATTACGGCTACGGCGTCGATTACTTTGGGTACCGTAAGAAGTTTGGTGTGTTGGTTCCTTCGACAAACACCGCGGTAGAAGTTGAGTACAACGCGATGCGTCCAGAAGGCGTTATCACCGCAACCCGTCCCTGCGTCATTCCTCCCTTTGTCGTGAACACTGAGGCCGAGTTCGTCGCCATGGTTGAGGCCATCAGCGCAGCAACCGAGCCAGGGCTAAAAGACCTCTTGACGGTCAAGCCTGACCACGTGGTCTTTGGTTACTCGGCGGAGACGTTTTGGGATGGCAAGCAGCGCTCCGATGCGATGTTCAACAAGTACAACGACATGGCGATGGAAATTGCCGGCTGCGGCATCACCTTTGGTGCCCAAGCAATCTTGGATGCCTTTGAGCTGTATCCCCAGATCAAAAAGGTTGGTGTGGTCAGCCCCTACGCTCCGATCGGCAACACGATGGTGAATAAGTTCCTCAATGACATTGGCTACGAAGTGGTCAGGATGAAGGGGCACAACTCGCCAGGCCCGGTGGAAATTGCCCATGAGCCTTTCGCCAAGAGCCGTGAACTTGTTCGCCAGGTTGATGGGGACGATGTGGACGCGATCCTGCAGGCCGGCACCAACTTGTACTTTGCCCCGTTGGCCGATGCTCTGGAAAAGGAGCTGGGCAAGCCAGTTTTGGCAATCAACACCATCACCTGGTGGCATGCCTTGCGTAGCAATGGGATTGCCGATCGGATGGATGGATTTGGATCCCTCCTGCGCGAGCACTAAATCTTTCACTGTTGGTTTGCGCGTGGAATAGGTGACGTAATCGCTTCTTTCTGCCATTGTTCGTCGTAGTTCCCGATGGCGTAGGCGGAGGTGATTGTGGCTATCAGTGATATCGACTTTGTCGTTGCTGCTTATCGTGAGGGTGGCCATTGGTCGGCATCCCCACTACCCCCCCGCGCTGCTGAATCTCTAGAGAATTTGATTCAAGCCATTCGGCAGTTTCCTGGCGAAGGTGGGAACTTGGGCTTTATCTCAATTCACGATGACACCGCTGTGATCATTCGGGTAGCCGGTAACGATGTTCGCGTGTGCATGTCCGATGCAACCGCGGCCGAAGATTTCACCCTTGCTGCTGAAATCCTTGACCTTGTTGGTGAACCGCACGTTGACGATGATGATGAACCAGCCATCGCCGGTGATACGACCTTGCTCAATGACTTTGGCATAAGCGGCCGAGACTTTGTCTCTTTGTGTGAGGAAAACGAGTTCTACCCAGATGATATTTTTGCGGAGATCGCGGAAAAGTTGGGATGTACGGCCGCCTTTGAGCATGCGCGCGACGAATCTGGTGCGTAGTTTCTGCAATGGCTGATGCACCGGTCAACGATGTTGCGGCGATGGGTCTTGCATTGGAGCAGGCTCGGTTAGCCCTTACTACTTCAGATGTTCCCGTTGGTGCGGTGGTGGTTGATGCATCGGGCAAAGTGGTGGGCCTAGGTCGCAATGAACGTGAAGCAACCGGTGATCCCACAGCCCATGCTGAAGTATTAGCGCTTCGCGCAGCAGCTGCCCAGCTCGGCCAGTGGCGGCTAGAAGGCTGTTCACTCATCGTCACCCTTGAGCCGTGCACGATGTGTGCTGGTGCAGCGGTGTTGGCTCGCGTTGATCGCATCGTCTATGGCGCGCATGATCACAAGGCTGGAGCTGCCGGGTCCATGTGGGATCTAGTGCGTGATCGCCGACTGAACCATCGGCCTGAGGTGGTCTCTGGTGTGCTTGCGGATGAATCGGCCGCGCTCCTGCGTGAATTTTTCGGTCGGTAAACAAAAGAACCAGCCCTTGCGGACTGGTCAATTGGTATGGCGGTGGCGGTGGGATTTGAACCCACGGAGAGCTTTCACCCTCACACGCTTTCGAGGCGTGCTCCTTAGGCCACTCGGACACGCCACCGCGAAGAAGCGTACGGGCTAGCAATTTCAAGGCAATGGGCGGGCGAAAGCAAACGGCGCCGCCGTGGTCGTGGGGCGACGCCGTTTGACGTGGCGGAGGATACGAGATTCGAACTCGTGAGGGCTTGCACCCAACACGCTTTCCAAGCGTGCGCCATAGGCCAACTAGGCGAATCCTCCGTCGCAGAGATTACCTGTGGGCGCGAAACCGGCACCAGTGGCCACCTCTTAGACTGATTTATGACCCCTCGTGCGGCGACATCTTGCTGAATCCCCCAGGGCCGGAAGGCAGCAAGGGCAGGTGAGCTCTGTCGGGTGTGCGGGGGGTCACCTGACGTCAGCGCCCGCGCGTAGGGTGAACCTGTGTCATTGGCCCTTTACCGTCGCTATCGTCCCGAGACTTTTGAAGAAGTCATCGGGCAAGACCATGTGACCGGTCCGCTCGGACAAGCTCTGGCAAGTGGTCGGGTCCACCACGCATTCTTATTCTCGGGTCCCCGTGGTTGCGGAAAGACCACTAGCGCTCGAATCCTGGCCCGAGCCTTGAATTGCGAAAGTGGTCCAACCCCAACGCCGTGTGGGACCTGTCAGTCCTGTCAGGACTTGGCCAATGGTGGCCCAGGAAGCTTAGATGTCATTGAGATCGACGCCGCGTCCCATGGTGGTGTTGAAGATGCTCGTGACCTTCGAGAGCGTGCCTTTTATGCACCTGTTTCGTCGCGTTACAAGGTCTACATCATTGACGAAGCGCACATGGTTACGCGGGAAGGCTTCAATGCCCTCTTGAAATTGGTTGAAGAGCCACCCGAGCACGTGAAATTTGTTTTTGCCACAACTGAGCCGGACAAAGTGCTTGCCACCATTCGTAGCCGTACTCATCACTACGCATTTCGGCTTGTTGCGCCACGGATTTTGAGTGACCACCTAGCGCGGGTGGCTGCGGAGGAGGGCGTCACGATTGAAGAATCCGTTCTTCCCATGGTGGTGCGTGCCGGTGCCGGGTCAGTTCGTGATGCGCTCAGTGTTTTGGATCAGCTCATTGCTGGATCTACTGAAAATTCCATTTCGATGTCCTATGCCTCAGGCTTGCTCGGTTACACCGATGGAAAATTGCTCGATGATGTCATTGATGCCTTTGCTACCCGCCGCGGCGATGCGGTTTTTGAGACGCTAGACCGAGCTCTCGATAGCGGCCTTGATCCGCGACGCTTTGTCGCCGATCTACTAGAGCGTTTTCGTGACTTGCTGATCTTGACTGTGGCCGGTGCTGACACTGACCATCTCGATGCCTTGATTACCGCAGCTCCGGATGAACTTGATCGGATGAAGGTCCAAGCATCCTCTTTTGGGCTAGCCGAATTGACGCGTAATGCTGAAGTGCTCTCACATGGTTTAGTGGAAATGCGCGGCGCTACCTCACCGCGACTTTTGCTAGAGATCATGGCTGCACGTTTGTTGCTACCGGGTGCAGAAGACACCGAACGCGGATTGCACGTTCGGATTGAACAGCTTGAGCGACAAGGCCGAGTTAGCGCAGTTGCAGCCGCGGCTGCGCCGGCTCCTACAGTTGCCGAGCCTGCTCATGCGCCCAGAAAGTCGCAGACATCAAGTGCGAGCGTGTCAGATACACCGGTGGCCGACGAGCCTGCGGCTAAGAAGGCATCAACCAAGTCGTCAAGCAAAACATCGGGTGGCACCGAACCAGATGCGCTTCGACGCAAGTGGCCAGAAATTGTCGATGGCGTTAAAAACATCAAACGCAGTGCGTGGATTCAGCTCAATCGTCCAGGCTCGGGAATTTTGAGCGTTGAGCAAGGACGAGTTGCAGTTGGACTGCCAGATGCAGGGACAGCAAAAGGTTTTATTGCCGGCGGTTACGACGATCTGCTGGCCGGAGTTATCTCTGAGGTGATGGGTTCGCCCTACACCGTGGACATCATTGGCCAGGCAGCACCAGATGCGCCGGTTCACGATAAGCCAGCTCCGGAACCGAAGAAGGCACCTGGCCCTGTTCGTAGCAGTGGCCGGGACATCATTGAAGCCGATCAGGTTTTAGCGCTAACCGAGCCGGCCGTTGATGATGACGAAGGCGAAAGCGATGCCACCGATCTGACTGGTGAGGATTTGATTAAGGCAGTTTTTGACGCTAAAGCCATTGGTGAGATTGATTCCATCTAAAAAGCCGTAGGGTGATTGTGTGTATGAAGGCGTAATCCAAGATCTCATCGATGAACTGTCTCGATTGCCAGGTGTTGGCCCCAAAGGCGCTCAACGGATTGCCTTCTATTTGCTCAATGCTGACTCCGCTGATGTTGCTCGGTTAGCTCATAGCCTGATGGAAGTTAAAGACAAGGTTCACTTTTGTTCGATCTGTTTCAACGTGGCTCAAGATGAACTGTGTCGAATTTGCTCCGATGCACGACGCGAGTTGACATCCCTTTGTGTGGTCGAAGAACCAAAAGATGTGATCGCAGTCGAGCGAACTCGTGAATTTCGTGGTCGCTATCACGTTTTGGGTGGGGCGATCAATCCGATGGAGGGGATCGGCCCGGATGACTTGCGCATTAAGGAATTGATGACCCGCTTGCGCGATGCGCAAATTACTGAAGTTATTTTGGCGATGGACCCCAACGTTGAAGGCGAAGCCACTGCCACCTATTTGGCGCGCCTGCTTAAGCCGATGGGGATCGCCATTACGCGATTGGCCAGTGGGCTCCCGGTCGGCGGCGACCTTGAGTATGCCGATGAGATCACCCTTGGCCGAGCGTTTGAAGGTCGTCGCCCGCTAGAGGGCTGAGTGTCGGCCCTGTTTGAACCGATAGACTCAGTCACCCGTATCGATCACGTTTTGGAGAAGTCCGTGGCACTTGTGGTGCAGAAGTACGGCGGCTCCTCAGTCGCTGATGCCGACTGCATTAAGCGCGTTGCCCAGCGCATTGTTGACACTAAGAAGTCTGGAAATGACGTTGTGGTGGTGGTCTCTGCGATGGGCGATACCACTGATGAACTCATTGACCTTGCACAGCAGGTAAGCCCAGAGCCCCCTGCTCGCGAACTCGACATGCTGCTCACCGCTGGCGAGCGAATCTCCATGGCGGTACTTGCCATGGCCATCGCCGATCTTGGTTTTGAAGTCAAATCATTTACTGGCTCGCAAGCTGGTGTCATTACCGACAGCGTGCATGGCAAAGCGCGCATCATTGACGTCTCACCGGGTCGACTTACCGGAGCGCTTGAAGCCGGTACGATTTGTATCGTTGCTGGTTTCCAAGGAGTCAGTCAAGACACCAAAGACATCACCACTCTTGGTCGTGGTGGCTCCGATACCACTGCAGTTGCTCTTGCCGCTGCCCTTAAAGCTGATGTGTGCGAGATCTATACAGACGTTGATGGCGTGTTTTCAGCTGACCCGCGCATCGTGCCGACCGCATCACGTCGGGCCTACCTGACTTATGAAGAAATGCTTGAGCTTGCTGCTCAGGGGGCGAAAGTTTTGCACCTTCGTTGCGTTGAATACGCGCGCCGATTTGATCTACCTATCCACGTGCGCTCCTCGTTCACTTTGGACGAGGGAACCATGGTGGTAGGCCGTATTGAAGGAGAGAACATGGAACAGCCGATCATCTCGGGCGTTGCTCACGATCGCACTCAGGCAAAGATCACGGTGTTAGGCGTTCCTGACCGTCCAGGAGAGGCCGCTGCCATCTTCCGTGCACTGGCCGCCGCCGAAGTAAACATCGACATGATCGTGCAAAACGTTTCGGCGGTTGAAACTGGTCGCACCGACATCACGTTCACCTTGCCAGTTACCGATGTAAAAGCGGCCATTGCTGGTTTGGACAAGGTCAAAGGTGCGATTGGCTTTGAAAGTCTACAAAACGATGAAAATATCGGAAAGCTTTCACTCATCGGCGCTGGGATGCGTTCGCATCCTGGAGTTTCTGCCACCTTCTTTACCGCCCTTGCTGATGCTGGAGTGAACGTGGAGTTGATTTCCACCTCAGAAATTCGCATCTCAGTTGTGGTTCGTGAATCTGACCTTGATAACGCGGTGCGTGTGGTGCACGCTGCCTTTGGTTTGGATGCCGAATCTGGTGAAGCTGTTGTCTATGGCGGTACAGGTCGATGAAGCCAACCTTGGCCGTGGTTGGAGCTACCGGTGCTGTTGGCACGGTAATGCTCGGCATCTTGACTGAGCGGGAAAACGTGTGGGGCGAAATTCGCTTGGTGGCATCGGCTCGTTCAGCTGGCAAAGTCTTGTCGGTCCGCGGCGAAGATGTCGTAGTTCAAGAACTCACACCAGAGGTGTTTGACGGCGTTGACGTGGCCATGTTTGACGTTCCGGATGAAATTTCTGCGCAGTGGGCACCGATTGCTGCCGCGCGCGGGGCGGTAGTTGTCGATAATTCTGGTGCATTTCGGATGGATGCCGATGTTCCGTTGGTGGTCCCAGAGGTTAATGCCGATCAGGCTGCTAACCGCCCGCGCGGAATTATTTCTAATCCCAACTGCACGACGCTTTCCATGATCGTTGCCCTTGGCGCCTTGCATCGTCGTTGGACAGTGACCGAACTTGTGGTGGCGTCCTATCAAGCAGCCTCAGGGGCGGGGCAACCTGGAATCGACCTATTGCGGGAGCAAATTTCTGCTGTTGGTGGATCCAACACGTTGGGCGATTCCGCAGGCGATATTCGTGCCGCATTAAACGGCGCAGGTATTGATACCACTGAAATTTTTCCGGCCCCGTTGGCTCTCAATGTGGTCCCATGGGCTGGTTCCCTTAAGGACAACGACTACACCTCTGAGGAACTTAAGGTGCGAAATGAGTCGCGCAAGATTTTGGGAATCCCCGATCTAAAAGTTTCGGCTACCTGTGTGCGAGTGCCTGTTCTCACGACCCACTCGTTGTCTGTGCATGCACGTTTTGCTAGCCCGGTTGATGCTGAACAAGCTAAGCAAATTTTGCGCGATGCCCAAGGTGTGGAACTGCTTGACGATCCAGCGGCGAAGGTATTTCCTACGCCAGCTGATGTGGTCGGTACGGACCCGACGTGGGTCGGACGAGTGCGTCAAGCCCCTGACTTCGACAACGTGCTCGACTTCTTCGTCTGTGGTGACAACTTGCGCAAGGGAGCAGCCCTTAACACCGCGCAAATTGCTGAAGTAGTCGCAGCGCAACTCTCGAAGTAGTTCGCCTAACCACAGAACGGGTTTGACCAACCGTGGGGATCCCGCAGGCGGTTAAGCGACCCGAGTATGGCCAAACCTTCTTGCTTGTCGGGGTGGCGGGATTCGAACCCACGGCCTCTTCGTCCCGAACGAAGCGCGCTACCAAGCTGCGCCACACCCCGTGTGTGGTCGCCGTACTTTAGCGAAGTCACACTTGCGCAAAGTCAGTGGGACGTCAGCGTGATCAAAATTGCTTCTGGCCTGCAGGCTAGGCGAATGGGTGCATAGGGCGATGTTCCAATGCCGGGAGAGACATGAAGCCACGTTGATGCAACGAGATCTTCGTCAACATCGTCAACATCCCAGCCATCGTCGGGGGTCAGCGTGTAGGCCGATAAACCTTTTGCGTATCGGCGATCAAGATCGCAGTTTGTGATCAGAGTTCCGTAACCTGGCAGGCAAATTTGTCCGCCGTGGGTGTGTCCAGCCAGGATCAAATCCACCCCATCGGCAGTCATGGCGTCAAGCACCCGACGGTAAGGGGCGTGCACTACCCCAAGGGATACGTCAGCGTTGGTATCTGCGTGCTGCGCCACATCCTCATAACGGTCCCGATGAATGTGGGGGTCATCAACGCCGACAATATCGAGCAAGAGTGAACCAACTTTGATTTGCTCGTGGGCGTTATTGAGATCGGTCCACCCAGCGGAATTGAAGCCGTTTCGCAGTTGGCCCCATGGAAGTTCCGGGGCGTGTTTGATCGGTGCAGCGCCCTTGCGCAGGTAGCTCAGCGGATTTTTGAATACCGGCCCGTAGTAGTCATTTGACCCAAAGACAAAGGCACCGGGCAAGGCCAGCAAGTCCGACAGCGCATCAAGAAGGACCGGAACTGCATCGGGGTGAGAGATGTTGTCACCGGTATTAACGATGAAATCCGGCTTCAGGTCAATTAAGGACCGCAACCAATCGGCACGCTTGTGATCATTAGGCATCAGGTGAATATCTGAAAGGTGCAAGATCTTCAGACTTTCGCGTCCGGGTTCAAGGACTCGAAGGGTGAACTCTCGAGTGCTGTAAGCCTGGGCTTCCCACAGGCTGTAGCCCAGCAGGCCTAGGCCGCCGGCAAGTAGTAAGGCGCTAGAGCCCAACACAGGACGAGTACTCACCAGACCATCGTCGCAGATCTGACTATTGGGGTGCCACACTGACCGTATGGCAGCCCTTAAAGATCAACTTCAGGCAGATTTGACCCAGGCAATTCGGGACAGCGACAAAGTCACCTCCGCAACGATTCGGATGGCTCTGACGGCTGTAACCAATGAAGAAGTTTCGGGTAAACAAGCTAAGGAACTCACCGACGAAGAAGTGGTCAATGTCCTTTCACGGGAGGCAAAGAAGCGACGCGAGTCCGCGCAGGCCTATGAAGAAGCCCAGCGTCCGGAGTTAGCGCAAAAAGAAAACGAAGAGCTCGCTGTACTCGAGCGTTACTTGCCAAAGCAACTCAGTGAACAAGACGTTGATGCGATCGTGGCTGCTGCTGTTGCGCAGGCTCAAGCCGATGGCGCTGAAGGCGGTCGAGCGATGGGTGCGGTCATGAAGTTGGTTACACCGCAAGTTACCGGTCGCTTTGATGGATCTGCTGTGGCGGGCAAGGTCCGCGCGGCACTGGGTATGAGCTAGGGCGTAGTCAACGGCGTCGGAGTTGGACGCTGTGTCCTGGGCGGCGAAGTAAGCCCGGGTGTTGGCGTCAAGACGCTTGGTGTTGGTGTTACGTACGTTGGTAACGGCGGAATGTAAGGCGTTGTGCCATCGCTGAGGAACAACTCGATGGTTTGTCCTGACGGAACGCGCGATCCCGAGCTGGGGTAGGTGTAGGCGATGGTGTTTTCTGGCTGGAGAGATGTCACGCGGTAGCGGCCCACTTCGCCCTTAAGCCCTGCAGTAGTTAGTGCTGCTAGTGCTGCGGCTGGATCAAGGCCGCGCAGGTCAGGAACCGTGGTCAGCAGTCCAGCAACCTGGGTCGGGTCAGGCTTGGTGAAGTCGATAACGGGTAAACCCTGTAGACCGGCCAACATAATTTCGCGCCAAATCGGGCCAGCAAGTCGGCCGCCGTAACCCTTTGAAACAAATTTTCCGTTGATGGTGATGTCTCGGATCGGATATCGCTGACCACCGCGTGGATCCCCAATCCACACTGCAGTTGCGAGTTGAGGTGTGTGTCCACAGAACCACACTGCGGCGTTGTCATTGGTTGTGCCGGTCTTGCCAGCAGCTGGCCGATCAAGTTTGAGATCCTTACCTGTTCCGATGGTCAACACTGAAGTGAGAAGTTGATTGACCGCATCGGCGATAGCCGGACGGATGACTTGTTGGCAGTTGGTCGGTGGCGCACCTAACGATTTACCATCACGGTCTAGAACTTCAGTCATTGGTACGGAACGACAGTGCATCCCGCGGGCGGCAAAAGTGGCGTAGGCCTCAGCCATAGCTAACGGCGAGACAGCTTGGCTACCAAGAACAAATGAGGGTATGCGTTTGAGAGGCTGACCGGTGGCTCGCTTTACTCCAAAGGATTCGGCGATTTCTTTTGGTCGACATAGACCAGTCTTTTTTTCCAATGCAACAAAGAAAGTATTGACCGATTCAGCCGTGGCCGTGCGCATCGAGAAGGTTCCACTTCCTGTGGAGTTTTGAACTGTGTAAGGCGGGAAGGCCGTCCCGGTTGCGCAGTCGGTAAATCCGGTGAAGGTTCGAGTAGCGGGTGCTTGCAGGGTGGTGGTAATCGGCAAACCCTGATCAAGGGCGGCTGCTAGGACAAAGACTTTGAAGGTCGAACCGGCCTGCGCGCCCAAAGATCCACCGTATTTGGTGTCCACGTTGAAGTTGACCGTGGTAAATCCTCGTCCGCTGGTTCCCCAAGTCCGATTTTGCGCCATGGCAAGGACTCCGCCGGTTCCTGGTTGAACACTTGAGCTAGCCACTGCCTTATTGCTCTTGTCCTTTTGCGGGATGCTTGAGTCCACCGCTAATTGCGAGACTTGTTGAAGTTTCGGATCCAGGGTCGTCTTAATGGTTAAGCCACCGCGTCGCAAAAACGCATCACGATCTTCTTGGGTAGCCCCGAAGAATGGATCGTTCTTGATGAAGCCAAGCACGTATTCGCAAAAGTAAGCGGCATATGAGGTGGTGCAACCGTTCTTGGTCTCCGTGATGCGCAGCGCCCGTGAGAGCGAAATCGCACTGGCCTTAGTCGCAGTTGCCGGTGTGATGTACCCAAGTTCAGCCATCCGAGTGAGCACCACATCGCGCCGGGCTTGAGACTTGGCTGGAAACTTTCTCGGGTTGTAGGCGAAGGGCTGTTGCACAATTCCTGCCAATGTTGCTGATTGCATCAGGGACAGGTTTGAGGCGTTAATGCCGAAGTAGCGTTGCGCAGCAGCTTGGACTCCGTAGGCGCCATCGCCGAAGTAGACGGTATTGAGGTAGTTCTCAAGAATTTGATCCTTCGTGAGTTTCTTCTCAATGGCAACTGCTAAACGCAGTTCTCGAATCTTTCGCGTGATGGTGCGCCCTGCCGCGTCGTTGCGCTCTTGTGCTGTGGTGGCATTTTCAAGAAGGACGTTCTTTACATACTGCTGGGTCAGTGTTGATCCACCTTGACGCACACTTCCGGATTGGCTATTGCGCTGGATCGCCCGAACTGTTCCACGCAGGTCCACGCCACCATGCTCGTAAAAACGCGAATCTTCGATGGCAACAATTGCTTGTCGCATCGGCAGGGCAATGTTGGCCAGCGGCACTGCAGTGCGGTTCTCCGTGAACACCTCAGCGATGGTTGATCCGTCTTTAGCCAGCAAAACGGTGCGCTGCGGCAGCGGTGGTGCATTCAAGATTGCCGGTAAGGACTCGAAGGATTGAGTGCTATCTCGTGCGGCCAGCGCGATACCGCCAGCAGCAGGTAAGAGCATTCCGGTTAACACCACTCCGCAGGCCACCGCGACAGCGATGAAACGCCCCAGGGGGAACCGTCCAACGGCAGCAGTGCCCTTGGGGTCCAGCTGTTGGGACGGATGTGACGGGAGTGATTCCACAGTCAGCAGAGTACGGCAGTTTTGGCAGATAACGAACCTGTAACCGTTGGGGTCTCAGGGGTTCCCGTAGACCCCCGGGACTGCCTAAGTTCACTAATAGCCGATGGACCTAGTGCGGTTCTTGGGCTATCTGGATTTGCAAAAGACTTTTGCATTCAATTTCGGTGGGGAGGCTGCATGACGTGGGTCGTGAATTGGATCGCTAAGGCGGCCTGTCAGACCAGCGCACCTGACGAACTCTTCGTGCAGGGGGCAGCACAAAATCGAGCTAAGGCTGTGTGCATGACGTGCACAGTTCGCACTGAATGCCTAGCTGACGCGTTAGACAATCGTGTTGAATTTGGTGTTTGGGGTGGAATGACTGAGCGTGAGCGGCGCTCACTGCTTCGTCGGAGAAACAACGTCACGTCCTGGAAAGAATTGCTTGAGCAAGCTCGCGATGAGTACGAAGCCACTCTTGTGGCCCATGAGGAATTGTCCATCATCGACGACGCGGCGCGTGTGAGTTAGTTAAAGGCAACACCGAATCAAACCTGTTTCATCGCTAGGGATAGTGTCAGGTTATGGAAAAAATTGTGTGGGAATACGCCACTGTCCCTCTGCTCATTCATGCCACCAAGCAGATCCTCGATACCTGGGGCGAAGACGGTTGGGAACTTGTCACCGTGCTCCCAGGTAACTCAGCGGAAAATTTGGTTGCCTACCTGAAGCGAGCAAAGTCTGCATGAGCACTCCCGAAGATCGCATCACTGAACTAGGCCTGAGTCTTCCGCAGGTCCCCACTCCGCTGGCGGCCTATGTGCCAGCCGTTCGCACCGGCAACGTTGTCTTCACCTCGGGCCAGCTGCCTTTAGTTGATGGAACTATTTCCAAGACCGGCAAAGTTGGCGCTGAAGTATCGGTTGATGAGGCCAATGCGCTGGCACAAGTTTGCGTCTTAAATGCGTTGGCTGCAGTCAAAGCCGAGATTGGTGAACTCTCGCGCATTTGTCGCATCGTCAAGGTCGTGGGATTTGTAGCCAGTGCACCGGACTTTAGTTCTCAACCGCTGGTGGTCAATGGCGCGAGCCAAGTACTCAAAGATGTCTTTGGAGACATCGGAGTCCACGCGCGAAGCTCATTGGGTGTAGCGGTGTTACCGATGGATGCGCCAGTAGAGATTGAATTGATCGTCGAGGTTGAGTGAGCGCACGAATCCGCGATGCGGCCACCGTTGTACTGATTAAAGACAGTGCATCGCCTGGCGTGGATGTTTGGATGCTCAAGCGAATTTCTGAACTGAAATTCGCACCGCAAGCTCATGTTTTCCCTGGTGGGGCAGTCGATAAAGCCGATGATGAACACATTCCCTTAACCGGCAGCAACTTGGATGAACTTTCGCAGGTCATGGGTGTTGACCCAGCCAAGGCAAATCGCCTCATTTCAGCCGCAGTTCGTGAAACCTTTGAAGAATCTGGTGTAGTTCTAGCCCTTAATCCTGAAACCTTTGAATTCACCGAAGAACATCGGTTGCAACTTCTACAAGGTGACGTTTCGATGAGTGAGTTGCTGGCCTTGGCTCATGCCACTATCGATGCACAGACGTTGATTCCGTGGGCCTGGTGGCTAACTCCAGATTACATTGACTATCGATTTGACACCTGGTTCTTCATTTCCCCGATCGCCGGTAAGGCTGAACCGATCCATGTTGCAGATGGGGAAGCTGTCGAGGCGGGCTGGTGGAATGTTCATGAGGCTTTGGCGGCCAACGCACGCGGAGAGATCATGTTGCTCTGGCCCACCCTTCGAGTCCTTTTGGATCTAGCTCAAGCAGACTCTGTTGAGCACGCCCTGGCGTTGCGACCGAAAAAATTGGAGCGGCAATCCGGATGAGTCGACAACTTCCACAATGGGTGCATCAATTCACCGCGCCCAACCCTGGGCCGATGACATTAGAGGGAACTAACACCTGGATTTTGGGAAACTCAAAAGTGGTCATTGTCGATCCCGGACCAAATGTTGAATCACATCTGCTTGATATTGCTTTTCATGCTGAGATTGAACACATTGTGCTAACTCACGGTCACAACGATCACAGCGAAGGCGTTGAGCGCTTGCACGAGATAACCGGCGCCCCGGTCAGTGCGTGGGATCAAGCATTCGTTCACCATGGCGAGAAGTTTGTTGATAACTGGAAGGTCAGTTTTAGTCAGTGCGAACTTGAGGTGATTCACACCCCGGGGCACAGTCCCGATTCGGTCAGTTTTATAGCCCGCGCATCAGGTGAAGCGGTCCTTCTTACTGGCGACACGATGTTGGGGGCCGGTAGTGCCGTCATTGCTCATCCGCAAGGACACGTCGGTGATTACTTGAACAGTCTTAACCGGCTGGCGTTGATTGAAGAACTCCTTGTCTTACCTGGCCATGGACCGGTAGGTGGAACGAGTACATCGAAGGCTCGTGAATACCTGGTTCATCGCCAGGATCGCATCGCACAGGTCCAGCGCGCTGTCCTAGGCGGTGCAACCACCGCTGAACAGATCGCGCTGGTGGTTTATCCCGATGTTATTGATGAATTGACAGCAGCAGCGCTAGACAGTGCGCAGGCTCATTTGATGTACGTACAAGAACGTGGAAGTTCCTAAGCTCCGCGCCGCGAGAGTTTGTCCACATCAAGGATGGTTACACCACGCGGTTCAAGCAAAATCCACCCGCGGGTAGCAAAGTCGGCCAGCGCTTTGTTCACCGTTTCTCTGGATGCACCAACAAGTTGTGCGAGCTCTTCTTGGGTCAAGTCGTGGGTTACACGAATGCCATCATCGCGTGCAGTCCCGAAGCGTTCGGACAAATCGATCAGGGCTTTGGCAACTCGACCGGGAACATCAGCAAAGACAAGGTCACCCATGGCTTCATTGGCTCGACGCAAACGTTGGGCTAGGGCTTGAAGTAGCGACTCGGCCAGATAAGGCCGTCCAGTGAGCCACTCGCGAAGGTCTGCATGACCTAGTCCCACAAGCCGGCAATCTGTAACAGCGGTAGCCGTTGCAGTACGCGGTCCGGGATCAAAGAGAGAAAGTTCGCCGAACATCTCTCCTGGCCCTTGAACACTCAAGAGGTTCTCTCGGCCATCGGCAGAGGAGACCCCCAGTTTGACTTTGCCCTCAAGTACGACGTAGAGCCGGTCCCCTGGGTCACCTTCAGAAAAGACAACAGCGGCCTTGCTGAAGGAGACCTCAATCATTGAGGCGCGAAGGGCTGCGGCCGAGTCCTCATCTAGGGATACAAACAGGGGAGCGGTCATCAAGACATCGTCCATGTTCGCCTCCTTTAACCAATGCTTTTGAAACATTGTGCCACGGATGCGAAAACTCACTTCGCAAGGTGCAGGAGATCTCGTGCCGATTAGGCAGCGCCAGCGGTTCCAGCCTTCAGTGGCAGGGCAATTAAGCACTGCAGCGGGTCTTCGTGGTAGCGAGCAATAAGTTCATTGGTCGCATTTTGAAGCCTACGGTGTAGGGCCTGGCGGTAGGTCGAGAGCTGGAATTCTGCAAAAGACAGTTCCTGTGCCAGTGCATGAGCGGCAGCTGGATCGTCACTATCGACGCTTTGATTCCATAGCCATTGCAGGTCAGGGATTGGGGGGATGTCGTTGTCGGGGATGACAGCAAGTAGGGCGTTGCGACCCTGAACGGGGCGTTCTTCGGCGAAGGCTCCTTGTAGGTGGTCAAAGGCAGACAGGCCCTCATGGTTAGTACGTAAGAGGTCCAGCCGAGCCTGAATGAGGCGTCGCCAGTAGGACACCCGGTGCTCTTCGTTATCTAGTGCCTTGCGGTACTCCCGAAGTCCAGGAAGGTCAAGGTGCTCAAATTCAGCACTGCGCTGCGGCACCGTCCGGTCCGGGGGTGGCCGGCGCCGACTGGAGTCAGTGTCTGAGGGAACAGCATTGATCGTGGACATACTCCTACATCGGTGGGAATGCCTACTTGATTGAGCCAGCATCACCCATACGGGTTAATCCTCCGTAGGCTGGAGTGGTGAGTTCTCAGCTGGCTAAGGATGCCCGGAAGATCTACCGGGCCCTGGCTAAGCAATACCCCGATGTTCATTGCGAACTCGATTTTTCTACGCCGTTTGAGCTTCTGGTGGCCACCATTTTGTCGGCTCAATGCACCGATAAGCGAGTCAATGCGGTGACCCCTGGGCTATTTAAAAAGTACCCGAATCCTAAGAAGCTAGCCGCTGCAAAGCGTGAGGATCTTGAAGGGTTGATTTCCTCCACGGGGTTCTTCCGAGCAAAGGCCGACACCTTGTTGCGACTTGGTGCTGAGCTGACACAAACCTTTGCTGGGCAGATTCCACAAACTCTCGATGAGTTAGTCACCTTGCCCGGGGTTGGTAGGAAGACCGCCAATGTGGTCTTAGGTGAAGCATTCGGTATTCCCGGCATAACGGTTGATACGCACTTTGGCCGACTTGCGCGTCGATTTGGTTGGACGCAACAGATGGACCCGGTAAAAGTTGAGTTTGAGGTTGCTGAACTGTTCCCGCCCAAGGATTGGACTTCGCTGTCTCAATTGGTGATCTGGCATGGCAGGCGGCGATGCCATTCAAAACGACCAGCCTGCGGTGCTTGCAACGTGTCTGCGTGGTGCCCAGCATTTGGTGAAGGACCAACTGATGCGGCGCAAGCGGCCAAACTTGTCAGGCAGCCGCGGGGATGAGCGATATCGAATTGCTCCAGTCTCGGACATCGGGTGCACTCTCATATGTGTTGCCAAGGAACAGCTCAACCATGGAATCTTTGCCCTCGTGGCTGGATCCTCTGGTTGATTGTGTGCATGGCGTGCAAGTGCGTGATCTCACGCGCTTTCCGCCACCAGCGCAGGGAGGGCGACCTTCGTCGGTCTTGATTTTGTTTGGTGAAACTGATTCTCAACCCGACCTGCTGTTGATTGAACGTGCCCATCAGATGCGCTCGCACTCTGGACAACCAGCATTTCCTGGCGGGGCAGTTGACGAAACCGATTCAGGAGTTGTGTCGGCAGCTCTTCGCGAAGCGGTTGAGGAAACTGGACTAGATGTTTCGGGTGTTCGTCCGTTTGCGCTCCTGCCGGATCTCTTTGTGCCACCTAGTGGCTTTGTGGTCACGCCGGTTTTAGCCTGGTGGCAGGTGCCTAGCCCGGTAGGTGTTGTCGATCCAGCTGAGGTGGCTGCGGTGATGCGGGTGCCACTAGCCGAACTGATTGATCCAACTCATCGTGTACGCGTTCGCCATCCGAGCGGCTACGTTGGAGCCGGTTTTACCGTGGCGGACTTAATCATCTGGGGATTTACCGGAGGCTTGATTGATCGACTCATCGCCCTTGCCGGCTGGGAGAAACCGTGGGATCAGTCGCGCATTGTTGATGTTGACGAGCGGCTTGAGGTTTTTGATCAAGGACCGACAGCATGAACATTGTTGATCTCGTTGTCGTAGTTCTAGCCCTGGTTGCTGCTGTGACCGGATATCGCCAAGGCTTTATCGCTGGGCTTGCGGGTTTCGTAGGTTTCGTTGGTGGGGCTGTTCTTGCGATGATCTTTGTCCCACCGGTGCTTACCCGTGTTGGTTCTCCAACACTCAAGCCACTTTTAACCATCGTTGCGGTCTTAGCCATCGCAGGTTTGGCACAAGGGGTATTTAGCAATTTGGGCTCACGCCTTCGTGAAGTCATTGGCCCGCTTCGCACCCTTGATTCAATCGGCGGCGGAGCACTTTCGGCAGTTGCAGTCTTGCTCGTGGCGTGGTTCTTGGCCGTTGCACTGGTTGCCACGCCCAACCCAAGCCTGACCCGCGAAATTCGATCGTCCCAGCTTCTCATCCGCATTGATTCTGTTATGCCACAAGCCGGGCGAGCTGCTTTCAGTTCAGTTCGCAATCTGTTCGATCAAAACTTCTTCCCACAGGTTTTCTCTGGCATCGCCGTTCCGGAACTGATTTCCGTCCCACCCCCTGATGGCGACCTAGCAACATCCCCGATAGCAAGCCGGGTCCGAAAGTCGGTCGTTGAAGTCATCTCGGATTCCAACAAGTGCGATCAAACACTGACCGGTTCTGGATTTGTCTATGACGCGGGCACGATTATGACCAATGCACACGTAGTTGCCGGCGCAGATCGTGTGGCGGTTCGCGTGGGCGGCGCGGGACCAGAACTAGCCGCAACGGTGGTGCTCTTTGATCCGCGAACTGACGTGGCGGTGCTGAAAGTCCAAGGTTTGGATTCACCACCACTGGTTTTTGCGGCTCGGACCGCATCGCGCAGTGACGGCGCCATCGTCATCGGTTTTCCAGGTGGCGGGGCGTACACGGCCAGTTCAGCGCGCGTACGAAATGTTCAAACTGCTCGCGGTGCTGATATTTATGACAAGAATTCGGTGCTTCGTCAGATTTATTCGCTCAGGGCAACGGTTAGGCCCGGGAATAGTGGTGGGCCATTACTTGATCCAAATGGGAATGTCCTCGGCGTCGTCTTCGCGGCCTCTGTTGATGATCCGCAAAGTGGATTCGCGCTCACCAGTGATGAGGTAGCCGCTGACGCGGTTGCTGGGGACCGAGCACGCAACGGTGTTTCAACCGGTGGTTGTGCTTAAAGCTTAGTGCTTGGATTTTCCGGTATGACTTGTTCAAAAGCATCCATGAACTTATCCGGCACTTGCCGCAACGTATCTAGTGTTGCTTCCGTTTGGGCTTGAGCGCGCTGCGGGCCCTTAACTTGTTGGAAATGTCGACGGGCGAAGAATCCCAAAACTGCTGTTATTGCGATCAATAACAAGGCCACGATGAGAAAACCAGTCCACGTGTTGTCAGAGGCATTAGCAATGGCGAAAGCTAACGCTATGAGAAGGAAGATAAATGACAAGTTCGCTAGGAATACTGCTGCAGCAATTAATCCAGCCCCACGGGCAGCCATGCGAGCGCTTTGCTTGAGTTCGGCTTTGGCTAACGCAATCTCACCGCGTACCAAGGATGCGATGTCCTCGGTGATTGAGGCAAAGATCTGACCCAGTGAGCGATTGGAATTGTTGGACATGCTGCCTCCCGATGGTGGTGTACCTACTCTAAGCGTCTTGAACGCCTGCGCTGTCAACCCCATCCTGATAGACATCGCCAATACCATCGCCATTGCGGTCAATGTCCTCAGTTAACGCAAGTACTCGGTAAGCACGGGCCCTTCGGCCTAAGACCGTGGCAGCAAGCAATGCAGCACAAAGCGAGCCTGCAAAGATCGCGATTTTCGCATCCGTTGCTTGCGCGGTGCCGAGGGCAAAGCTGAGCTGAGCGATGAGCAAGGCGACCGTAAATCCAATTCCGGCGATCAGCGAAACCCCAAATATGTCAAGCCAGTTCAAACCTTCGCCGAGTTTTGCTCGAGTGAATCGGACAACGACATAGGTGGTGAGGAATATTCCAAGACATTTACCTACAACAAGGCCAAGGGCGATGCCTCGACTTACTGGGTCAGCGATCACCGCTGAGATAGAGATCCCAACGACAGTGACCCCGGCGGCAAAGAAGGCGAAAATCGGTACTGCAATCCCAGCAGAGATAGGCCGAATGCGTTCTTCAAGTCGCTCTGCGGGCGAGCGCTCCTCACCCGCATCGCGCACGACTCTGGTCGCTAGACCAAGCACGACCCCAGCCACAGTTGCGTGAACTCCACTGGCGTGAACGCATCCCCACAGCGCCAGCGCCAGCGGAACGTAGATCACGGCGCGTCGAACGCGCAGCCGTTGTAATCCGACGTAGCAAAAAACAAGTAGCAGTGCCGCAAGGAGCCACTTGGGTTCAAGGGTTTTGGAGTAGAAGATCGCGATGATCACGATCGCCACAAGGTCGTCAACAACGGCTAACGTCAGCAGGAACGCGCGCAGGGCTGGCGGTAGTCCGCGGCCAACCAGGGCTAGTACGGCCAGGGCGAAGGCAATATCGGTGGCGATCGGAATTCCCCAGCCGTTGCGCGCACTGGAATAACTCCAGGTCAGGCTGAGATAGAGCAGCGCGGGTAAGACCATGCCGCCGACAGCGGCAGCTACTGGTAGAAGCGCATCGCTGGGTTTACGTAGCGAGCCGACCACAAGTTCACGTTTGAGTTCTAGACCGGCGACGAAGAAGAAGATGGCAAGCAAACCTTCTGCAGCCCACTGCGCCAGGCTCAGATGAAGATCAAACCAGTGTGGTCCAACAGTGATCGCGCCAAAATCAAAGTAAGAATTCCGCCAAGGTGTATTAGCCCAGATCAGTGCAATTGTTGCGGCAAGAAGCAACAGGATCCCACCGACCACTTCGCGCTTAAGGACAGTGCTTAAGCGAGTGCGCTCAGACCAAGGTAAGCGTCCGAATGCAACGCGCAACTGGTTGGAACCTGACGGCACTGGACTCCTAGGAGTAGGTCTTAGTCCTCATCATTATTGGTCATGCCATCGGCAATAAGTTGCACCACAGTCGGGTCGGCGAGCGTGGTGACATCACCAAGGGCACGGTGTTCGGCAACATCAAGTAGAAGCCGGCGCATGATTTTCCCAGATCGAGTCTTGGGAAGCTCTTCGACAATCATGATGTGACGCGGTTTGGCGATACCGCCAATTTCATGTACGACATGCTTGCGAAGTTCTTCACCGATAGTGGTGGCATCTTCCTTGGACTGCCCACGCAAGATAACGAAAGCAACAATTCCTTGTCCTGTGATGTCGTCGTGCGCTCCAACCACAGCCGCTTCGGCTACTCGGGGGTGCGAGACAAGCGCGGACTCAACTTCAGCCGTAGAAATTCGGTGGCCACTGACATTCATCACGTCATCGACTCGACCCAAGAGCCAAATGTCGCCGTCTAAGTCGCGGTTGGCTCCATCTCCAGCAAAGTAGTAGCCCTGTTTTTCATAACGTTGCCAGTAGGTGTCAACGAACCGGTGCGGATCTCCCCAAATTCCCCGTGCCATTGACGGCCATGGTTTTGTAAGCACTAGGTAGCCACCTGTGCCATTAGGGGTTGTGTCACCGCTTGCATCAACGACATCAACCGCGATGCCTGGTAATGCGCGCATTGCTGAGCCTGGTTTTGTGGCCGTAACACCGGGAAGTGGGCTGATCATGATCGCGCCTGTTTCGGTTTGCCACCAGGTATCAACGATGGGCGCTTTGTTGCCGCCAATTATCTCGCGGTACCACATCCACGCTTCAGGATTAATGGGCTCGCCAACGCTGCCGAGTAGTCGAAGACTCGATAAATCGTGGGCCACCACAATCTCATCTCCCCACTTCATGAACGTTCTCAGAGCAGTGGGCGCGGTGTAGAAAATCGTGACACCGTATTTTTCAATCAACTCCCACCAACGACCCTTGTGCGGAGTATCTGGAGTGCCTTCGTACATCAATTGCGTAGCACCATTGGCAAGTGGTCCATAGACCACATAGGAGTGACCGGTGATCCATCCCACATCCGCAGTGCACCAGTAAACATCGGTCTCGGCTTTGAGATCGAATACTGCTGCGTGCGTAAATGCGGCCTGCGTTAAGTACCCACCGGTGGTGTGGAAAATTCCTTTTGGTTTACCCGTTGTACCTGAGGTGTACAAAATAAACAGGGGATGTTCGCTGTCAAAGGATTGCGCTTGATGCGTAGCGGGCTGCTCTGCAAGCGCGTCATGCCACCAGGTGTCAATGTCATTGAAGGAAACTTCTCCACCGGTGCGCTTGACAACAAGCACGTTTTCAACACTTGGCGTGGACTGCACTGCCTCATCAATGATGGGTTTAAGAGGGAGCTCCTTGCCGCGCCGGAAACCACCATCGGCGGTGATGACAAGTTTTGCCCCAGCATCATTAATGCGTGAGGCGAGAGCTTCAGCGCTAAAGCCACCAAAGACCACGCTATGCACCGCACCAATGCGCGCGCAGGCCAGCATTGCAACCACAGCTTCGGGGATCATGGGCAGATAGATGGCTACCCGATCTTCTGCGGTAATGCCGAGAGCTTCCAGAGCGTTCGCAGCTTGGCAAACTTCGGCGTGTAACTGGGTGTAAGTAATGCTTCGGGTATCGCCAGGTTCTCCCTCAAAGAAAATTGCTACCCGGTCGCCAAGTCCATTGTCTATGTGACGGTCAAGACAGTTGACCGCAACATTGAGTTCGCCCCCGGTAAACCAGCGAGCCACCGGTGGATTGGACCAGTCCAAGATGTCGTCCCAGCGCTTAGTCCAAGACAGGCGCTCAGCCTGTCGAGACCAAAAATTCAGACGATCACTCTCGGCGTCCTCATACATGTCGGCGTTCGCGAAGGCTGCATCGGCAAAAGTCGGTGAGGGAGGAAAGCGCCGCGTTTCATGGGAAAGGTTGTCAATGTGGGCTGGATCTACGACATCGTCTTCAATAGAAGTGTGAGTGTGTTCACCGTCAGCGCTTGGGTGGGTTGTGCTCATTGCTGTGATTCATGCCCCTCTAGGGTTGTTAGGTGGCTCAACTCGTAGCGCTTGCGAATCGACCGGATGTTCAGCAATCCGTCGCACAAGCACGAGCGGTTGCCGATCAGGTTATCGCGCATCCAGCACTTCGCAGACACGGTAGTGACATTGCGCTGGAGTCCTCACTTCGAGGCGCCCGTGCTTCGGCTGCCTTGATGGGCGTCGATGTTGACCTTGAGTTCCTGAGAAGTGGGCATTTGCGCCTTGATCATCCTGGCCGACCGTTAGCTCAGGCAGCCTTACGTGTGGCACAAGAGATTCCGCTGCTAGAAAACACCTGGCGCAGATCCCCCGTGCAGGCCCTGGCACGTTTACACGTGGTGGCCGCAGCCGATTTGGCTGATTCCTTAGGTAGTGATCGCATAGGTCGCCCGCGAAGTGATGATGATTTTGACCCGCAAGATTTGATTGATCTGCTTGTTGTGCCACCTGCCGACATTGCGCCCCTTTTGATGGACTTAAACTCTTTACTGCTCAATGATTCATCCACCTCAGCCCTTGTTGTAGCTGCCTGGACTCACGGTGAGTTGATGCGCATTCAACCTTTTGGAACACGCGATGGTCTGGTTGCCCGCGCGGCGGAGCGCTTAGTCCTGCGAACTCGCGGTTTTGATCCGCGTGGTCTGATCGTTACAGAAGCCGGTCATCTCAGTGCTGGGCGTGCGAGTTATCAAGAACAATTACAAGGATTTGCTACCGGTGATCTAGCAGCGATGGCTGATTGGGTTGAGCATTGCGCGCGCGCAGTGCGAACGGGAGCGGCCACGATTGAAGTGGTGTGTAATCAATTAGCTGAATAGGCAGGTGGGTGACTAGCTGGTTGAGGGCCTATTCAATGGAAGAGCCGCGACGACGAACCGCATACCAAATCAATCCGGCAGCGGCCGCAGCGCCGCCAAGTGCAACTGCTGCAAGTGCAGGTTTGGCAGCAATCCCGGTAGCAAAGCGTTGGCGCAGTGGAACTGGCTTGCTGAACGTCAAAATGGGCCAGTCGCGCGCCATTGCCTCGCGTCGCAACGGGCGATCAGGATTAACCACCGATGGGAAGCCCACTGCTTCAAGCATCGGAAGGTCAGTTGCTGCGTCGCTATAGGCGTAGGACTGTTCTAAGTCGTAACCCATCTCATCAGCAAGATCGCGGATGGCCTGGGCTTTGTTTTCGGCGTATGCGTAAAACTCAATTTGTCCGGTGTATTGACCATCCACGATTGCTACTCGGGTTCCAATACTGTGATCAGCGCCGAGCATGGTTCCGATGAGTTCAACAATTTCTTGACCACTTGAGGAGACAATGACGACGTCGCGACCAGCTGCATGGTGCTCGTCAATCAGGTTCGCGGCTTCTTCGTAGATGATCGGTTCGACGGCTTCTTGAAGGGCTTCGGCAACGATTTCGCGAAGCTGCGATGCGTCCCAGCCTTCAGTCAATGCAGACAGGTATTCGCGCATACGTTCCATCTGGTCGTGGTCGGCACCGCCGAGTACATAGACAAACTGTGCATAGGCACTACGCAAAACATCCCGGCGATTAATCAAGCCGCTGCGATAAAGCGGGCGACTAAACACCAGCGCTGATGACTTAGCAATAACTGTTTTATCTAAGTCAAAGAAGGCAGCCGGCCTTAATTTTTTAGGGAAAGTGCGCGACTTATTTGGTTGATCCTCACGCGCAGCAGATGTGCTCACCTAAAAAGTGTAAGCGCAGTGGCCATAAAGGTCTGATTTGTGCGTGATTTGGGCGAATCTGCTCGTCAATTCCACAAGCGAGTTCATACACAGACCACTCTTTAGAGTTCCCGATCGCGCTCGAGCTTCGGGAGCGTGTGGACATGAATACTGACCCAGCCAAGCGCGCACACGTTATTGGAGTCATTGGCGCTCGCGGAGGAGCTGGCGCAAGTGTGCTCTGCGCGGCGCTGGCCCTTTCCTGTCAGGAGCGTGGCTTAGTGACGGCATTAGTTGACGCTGATGAGTTAGGTGGAGGCATAGATCTCATCCTTGGTGCAGAGCACAGTTCCGGAGTTAGCTGGAGCGAACTAGCCATGGTGGAGGGGCACATTCCCGGCGACGCACTGTTGCAGGCCATGGCCACATCCAACGGTGTGAAATTTCTTTCCGCCGCTCGTGATCAATCAACCTCAATTTCTGCCGATGTTCTGGTGCGAACTATCGATTGCCTCATTGAGGTTACCGAAACAGTGGTCGTTGATCTTCCCCGACAAAGCGTGCCCCTAGTGAGGATGATTCTTCCTCAGCTGGATCAACTGCTTCTAGTGGTTCCTGGCGAGGTGCGCGCAGTTGCTTCCGCAGTGCAAATACTTGCGCGACTTGATCAAGCGCGATCAAAAACAACTGCCGTGTATCGCTGCCTCGGGGAATTGTCCGAACCAGACGTTAGTAGGGCTTTGGGAATCCCAGTAGCAGGAAAGATTCGCGAGGATCGGGCTACGGCCACAGCAATCGATCGCGGTGATGGTTTATCAGCTTCGCTAGGCCCATGGAACAAGGTTTGCCAGAGCCTGACATCGGCGCGGTGGGCAGCATGATCGCCACCCCAGCCCTGACGGATCAAGTACGTGAGCACCTAGCTCAGCGCAGCTTGCTCCCAACCCGCAGTGCACTTGCAGAAGCGGTTCGAATTCAACTGCCTGTTGTATCGGATGCATCAATGTCCCTGCTTATTGACCAACTCCATGCCGAGCTTGTGGGGTATTCACTCCTCCAGCCCTTTCTCGATGATGAGGCGGTCACTGATGTTTTGGTCAACGGATGCGATCAGATCTTTGTCGATCGAGGATCAGGGTTAGAGAAAACTGATGTGAGATTCATTGATGATGCCCATGTTCGTCGCCTTGCAGTGCGTCTTGCAGCCAGCGTTGGCCGTCGATTAGACGATTCCAGCCCTTGTGTTGATTGCGGTCTAGATCGTGGTGTGCGTTTGCACGCCGTACTTCCACCGGTTGCAGGTAATGGCCCTGTCGTGAGTTTGCGCATACCCCGGCAGCGCACCTTGACCCTTGAACAGCTCCAAGTCTTTGGAGCCTTCGGTCAGAATTGCTTGGAGTGGTTACATGCAGTAATTGATACTCGCCTCTCTTTTTTACTCACTGGCGGAACGGGTACGGGTAAAACCACCATGTTGAGCGCCTTGCTCAGTGCAGTTCCATCGGAGCATCGTCTAGTACTGGTTGAAGACTCTGCTGAGCTGCGGCCGGAGCATCCGCATGTGGTGTGGTTGCAGGCTCGCAATGCAAATGCTGAGGGGCAGGGATACATCGGCGTTCGTGAGCTCATTCGTAACGCTCTTCGGATGCGGCCAGATCGATTGGTCGTTGGCGAAGCCCGAGGCCCGGAGGTTATCGACCTCTTAGCTGCGATGAATACCGGTCATGAGGGTGGTTGCGGGACTTTGCATGCCAACACTCCTGCCGACGTCCCTGCGCGAGTGGCGGCCTTGGCCGCTCCTGCTGGCTGGTCACGAGAATCGTCAAATCTTCAACTTGCTTCGGCCTTAGATCTGGTAATTCACCTGGTTCGCGACCGCGATGGCAAACGCTACGTTCAGCAAATCGCCACTATCACAAATGATCAAGGCAGCATGATGGTTGAGCCAGCATTGATTTGGGATGGCCAAGGATTTGTTGCCTCAGGTCCGGCGTTGGAAACGTTGAAAGCGTTAGTCACCAGAACATGAACGCACTAGCTATGGCATGCGCCTTTGCAACTGTCTGGATCGCGATGAGCAATCCTTTCGCCGACCGACTTGATCTAGTTACTGGCGCGTCCGAGCCAAGCATCAATGCTTTCTTGTCGAAGGGCAAAGCCTGGTTTGATCTGCGCAGAGCTAACCGCCCTGAGCGCGCTGCTCGCGACATTGTTGAGTTAGCTCATCGGTGGGCCGGCGAATTAGGGGCGGGTAGCGCACCGCTACCAAGTTTGCTTATTGCTTTGCGTGAAGGGCCAGAATTTCTCACTCAAGTTGCCGATCGACTTGAGTTAGGTGCTGATCCAGTCAAGGAGTTGTCCGCTCTGGCTGACCAACCCGGATGCATGGGCGCGGGCGCATTAGCTGCCTGTTGGCAGGTTGGAACCCAAGTGGGCGGCGGCTTAGCGCGGACGCTCTTACTTGTCGCCGAAGGGCTCGGAAATGAGTTGCTTGTTCGAGAAGAGGTGCGTGCCCAGGTAGCGGCTCCCCGGGCTACCGCCCAATTAGTGGCGGCGCTACCTCTGGCAGGCCCGCTACTGACGGCGCTTTTAGGGGCAAACTTCTTGACTGTATTCACACATACGGCAATTGGCCGGTTGTGTTTGTTCAGTGGGCTTGCCTTTGATGTGGCAGGAATCCTGTGGGTTCGTCAGATCATGATTCGAGCTAGTCGATGAGCGAGAAATTTCATCTTGCTTTAGCAGTTCTGACAGCGGTTCTCATTTTTGGATTTATCGCTCTTGGGCCGATCGGCTCATCGAAGAAACGCCTAAATTATTTGTTTGCGCCTTCTGGTTCGCGTTTGCGATTAAGCCTTCCAACAAAGAATGCTTCCCTACCGCAACGAAGAATCCTGTGTGGAATTGCCGGAGCGGTTGTGTGGTTTCTTGCTCCATCGTGGTTCACATGTGCTTGTGGCTGCCTGATGGCGAGCATTGGTCCCTGGGCGCTGTCCTTGTTAGAAGTACGAACTGATCGACGATTTCGGATTCAATGCGATCGAGACCTTCCTTTGGTTTTGGACTTATGCGTTGCCTGCATGTCCAGTGGAGTCAGTCTCACGCAAGCGGTTCAACAAGCAGGCAAAGCAGTGTCCGGCCCGGTTGGCGATCAACTGCAGCGCATTGTGGATCGGTTGATGCTGGGGGCCGATCCGGTCATGGCTTGGCGGGATTTGAATGCAACGGGGAACCTTCAACGCGTGGGTACTGCCTTAGCGCGATGCACGCAAAGTGGGGCCCTGGCTTCGCCGATTTTGCAACAACTTGCGCAGCAACTTCGGATGGATCGGCGCCGGCAAGGTGAGGCGAATGCACGAAAAGTTGCGGTCCAAACCGCCGCCCCGCTGGGGTTGTGCTTTCTTCCAGCATTCGTCTTGCTGGCCATTGTTCCAGCGGTTGTTGCCTCGGTTGGCTCGCTGGTTAGTTAACTATTTTTAGGATTTTGTGTACTGACGAAAAGAAAGTCAAAAACGTGCACGTGTAATCAATACATAGTTTTCCCAAGCCAGTCTTTGTCCACAAAAAGCTGCCAAGCAGCGACAGCATCAACCTTGTGCGCGCAAACTCATCGGGTACCTCATCCGAGGTTCCGTTCCGGCCGCCGCCGGCGCACGGAGGTCTTGAATTGATTGCTCGATGGATACAAGCCCGCTCTCAGGCACTACTTAGTAGCGATCGTGGCATGGCTACCGCCGAATATGCGATTGGCACCATTGCAGCAGCCAGCTTTGGTGGAATTTTGTTCAAACTTTTGACTAGCAATGTTGTACAGCAACTCCTCATGGAGTTGTTACGACGGGCATTTTCTTTCCTGCTGTGAAGTTAGCGCGCTTGCGAAATGCGCAAGGTTCAGTAACCGCTGAGGTGGCGTTAGCCCTCCCAGGCCTGATTTTCGTCTCGTATCTGATGATCCTGAGTGTGCTACTTGTGGGTCAACAGATGCGGTGTCGTGACGCAGCCTCAGCGGTTGCTCGCGCGATTGCGCGGGGTGAAAGTGACAAAGCAGTTGAGCAATTGTTTGAACAGGCCGCACCCGCACGTGCCCAAATTTCGACCAATGTTTCGGACACGGTGGTGGATGTGGTTGTCACTTGGAAATTTCCAGCGGCTGGACCAACGCGCTTGCTGCCTGCTGTGTCAGCTCACAGCGTTGCGCCGATGGAATCATGACAAGACAATTGCGTGCACTCCGAGCCTGCTTTAGTGCCCGCGCTGAGCGCGCGCAAGCAGGAGCGGGATCTGTTCTGGTGATCGCTGCCATTGGTTTTGTGCTCTCATGTGGTTTGGCAGTCTTGACCCTGGTAAGTGGTTTATCCCAGCGAGAAAGCACTCAAGCAGCGGCCGATTTTGCTGCCCTTGCCGCCGCGGCCCAAGCATTTCAGGGGTCAACGATCGCGTGTACTCAGGCAAGCCAGATTGCCACCAGGAATGGTTCGGCGGTAGTCAGTTGCCAAGTCAATGCTGACGATGTCCAGGTCAATGTTGTAAGCCTGAACTTCCCGCACTTTTATGCGCGGGCTCGGGCTCAGTTGGGGTTGGTCCCGTGATGATGATCAGTAACGGCAGGTCAGGTGCCAAAACTGCCCATTGAATCCTTAGTTACTGATGTAATAGGCAGATGGAAATCACCACCGAGCAGGTAGATAAGGGTTGGCTGATCAGCGTTGTGGGCGAGGTGGACGTCCATACTGCCGATGAACTGCGTCAGGCCATCGTGCGGGTTGAGGGTGATGGACAAACAATCCGGATCAATCTGGCTGGTGTCGAATTCATGGATTCCACGGGGCTGGGCGTGCTCATCGGGGCTTTGACTAGGTCCAAAGAAAAGAATTCACGCCTGGTGCTCACCCAGCTCAGTGCCCGAGTTGAGCGCTTACTTGTCCTCACCGGCATGGCCGAGCAATTTGAAATATCTGCTCGTTGAGTCAAATCTGCGCCTAATGGGCGCAAAGATCGCCTAGAACACAGCGACGAGCGGGGTTGCCTAGGCGGTAAATAGGGCTTGTCACCGTAGTATCAGAGCGCCTTCGTCGCTCGTCGATGTCGGTTAACTTACCGTGCCTGACCAATTCGCCTTCCCCTATTTAGGCGCTTGGAAGGCCTCATCCGAGGAGAATGAATGTCCGGGAAAATTCTCGCCGTGGGCGAGATCTCCCTGAGTGGGAACAACCTCACCTTGATCTATGCAGTCGTGGCCGTGGCCGTCGTTGCATTGCTGGTGGCACTTGCGTTGGTTCGGCAAGTCCTCAGCGCCAGTGAAGGTACCGACTCAATGAAGGAGATCGCAGTTGCGATCCAAGAGGGTGCCGCGGCGTACTTAAGTCGCCAATTCCGCACCCTTGCCATTTTTGCTGTCCTGGTCTTTGGACTGCTGTTCCTGCTCCCAGCAGAAACAACGTCTGAAAAGATCGGTCGATCAGCCTTCTTTGTCGTCGGAGCTTTGTTCTCCGCAATCACCGGTTACATGGGCATGTGGTTGGCCGTGCGCGGAAATGTTCGCGTTGCTGCCGCTGCTGGTGACGATGAGCCCAATGGCGAACAACGCGCCATGAAGATTGCCTTCCGCACCGGTGGTGTGGCGGGAATGTTCACCGTTGGACTTGGTCTGCTCGGTGCTGGCATCGTCGTTATTTTGTACAAGCAAAACGCGCCCACCGTGCTTGAAGGATTTGGTTTCGGTGCTGCCTTGCTCGCGATGTTCATGCGTGTTGGTGGCGGTATCTTCACCAAGGCCGCTGACGTCGGCGCTGACTTGGTCGGCAAGGTTGAGCAGGGCATTCCTGAGGATGACGCTCGAAACGCAGCCACCATCGCGGACAACGTCGGTGACAACGTCGGCGACTGCGCCGGTATGGCTGCTGACTTGTTCGAGTCGTACGCCGTGACCTTGGTTGCCGCATTGATTTTGGGTAAGGCAGCTTTCGGTACCGAAGGTTTGGTCTACCCGCTGATCGTTCCGGCTATCGGTGTCTTGACCGCAATCTTGGGCATCTTCTTGGTGTCTCCTCGCGCGGGCGACAAGAACGCCATGACCGCGATCAACCGAGGCTTCTTTATCTCAGCGATCGTGTCTGCTGTGTTGGTGAGTGTTGCCACCTGGTTCTACCTGCCTCCGACATTGAAGCAACTAAAGATTCCTGCGGCCGACCTTCGTACTCTGGTTGGTAACAACGCGGATCTCTTGAACAGCAACCCACGCATCTTGGCCATTGGCGCCGTCCTTATCGGCATCGTGCTCGCAGCTGCGATTCAAATTCTCACCGGATACTTCACCGAGACAAACCGGCGCCCGGTTGATGACGTTGCCAAGACATCTTTGACTGGCCCTGCAACGGTCATCTTGTCCGGTGTTTCGTTGGGCATGGAGTCAGCTGTTTACTCAGCCCTGCTCATTGGTGCAGCTGTTTTTGGTGCCTACATTCTCGGTCACGGTGTGCTCTTGCTCTCGCTCTTCGCGGTGGCATTGGCCGGTACCGGTTTGCTCACCACGGTCGGCGTCATCGTCTCAATGGACACCTTCGGTCCTGTTTCTGACAACGCACAAGGTATTGCGGAAATGTCTGGCGACGTGGACGAAGAAGGCGCTGCCATCCTGACCAGCCTCGACGCTGTGGGTAACACCACGAAGGCCATCACTAAGGGCATCGCGATTGCCACTGCTGTTCTTGCAGCAACGGCATTGTTTGGTGCATTCACTGATGCTGTGCAAAAGGCAGTGCAAAGCGCAGGAGTGACCCAAGCGCAAGATGATGCACTCAGCCAGTACGAGCGGTTGCAGTACTTCGGCATCTTGAACGTCGGCGACCCAAAGAACCTGTTTGGTCTGCTCATCGGAGCATCCATCGTGTTCTTGTTCTCCGGTTTGTTGATTAATGCGGTGAGCCGGGCTGCCGGCGCCATCATCTTTGAAGTCCGCCGTCAGTTCCGTGACGACCCGGGCATCATGGAAGGCACCAGCAAGCCTGAGTACGGCCGCGTGGTTGACATCTGTACGCGCGACTCGTTACGCGAACTTGCCACTCCTGGCTTAGTCGCAGTCATGACGCCAATTGCGGTGGGATTCGGTTTGGGTATTGGTGCCTTGGGTTCCTACCTCGCTGGAACGATCGCAGCTGGCACCTTGATGGCTGTGTTCTTGTCCAACTCCGGTGGAGCATGGGACAACGCCAAGAAGTTTGTCGAAGACGGCAACTTTGGCGGTAAGGGTTCACCGGCACACGAGGCCACCATCATTGGTGACACCGTCGGCGACCCCTTCAAGGACACCGCTGGCCCGTCGATCAACCCATTGCTCAAGGTGATGAACCTGGTCGCGCTGTTGATTGCGCCGGCTGTGGTTGCGCTCTCGATTGGTAAGAGCGAGGAGCCTGCACTGCGTTACATCATTGCTGGAATCGCTCTCATCGTGATCATCGTTGCGGTGTTTGTGAGCAAGCGCCGCAGTATTGCGGTCAGCGACAATCCTGAGGCTGACGCCGAGGCAATGGTCTAGCACCATTACTGGTTTGAAGCCCCTCGGAATTTTTTTCCGGGGGGCTTCAACCGTCTCTGGGCCCTGATTGGCACCCAGCCCCAGACAACAGCGGTTCTAGGCACGATTTACGCCTACCTCGCCACGCCGAGAACACCCCCCGGATTGGCGTAACCCCCTAGTAAGCAGTCACACTGCTCCACCGTGGCTACCTCTTCGAAAAAGACCGCACCCGATGGGCTGCGCCGATTGGTGATTGTGGAATCCCCAGCTAAGGCGAAAACCATCGAGAAATATTTGGGTGCCGGCTATGTGGTTGATGCCAGCGTGGGCCACATCCGCGACCTGCCCAAGAAGGCCGCAGACATCCCCGAGAAGTACAAGAAGGAGCCATGGGCTCGCCTCGGGGTGGACGTGGATCACGACTTCGCGCCGATTTATGTCGTGGATGCGAACAAGAAGAAGAAGGTTGCAGAGCTGAAGGCTTTGCTGAAAGAAGCAGACGAACTCCTGCTGGCAACCGATGAGGACCGCGAAGGTGAAGCCATCGCCTGGCACTTACTTCAGGTACTCAATCCCAAAATTCCCGTGCGCCGGATGGTCTTTAACGAGATCACTCCAGAGGCGATCCAACGGGCGGCACAGGAAACGCGCGAGATTGATCAGCACCTTGTCGATGCTCAAGAGACCCGGCGAATATTGGACCGCCTCTATGGCTATGAAGTCTCACCCGTTTTGTGGCGCAAAGTTATGTCCCGTCTGTCGGCCGGCCGCGTGCAGTCGGTGGCAACGCGCTTAGTGGTTGACCGTGAACGCGAACGGATCGCCTTCACCTCGGCGCAGTACTTCGACATCGAGGGCGTTTTTGACCCTGGGACTTTTACCGCCCGGCTAGTTGCCGTTGATGCAGCCAAAGTTGCCACCGGACGCGATTTTGATCAAAGCGGTCAACTCAAGAACGCAGATGTGGTCGTCCTTGATGAAGCCACCGTCACGGCGTTGGTCTCTAGCCTGACGGGCGCAAGTTTTCAGGTGCGATCGGTTGATGACAAGCCTTATCGTCGCTCGCCATCGGCACCGTTCATGACATCGACCTTGCAACAAGAAGCAAGTCGCAAGGTGCGCTGGGGAGCGCAGCGCACGATGCGTGTGGCGCAAGGCTTGTACGAACGTGGCTTCATTACGTATATGCGAACCGACTCGACCACGTTGAGTCAAACCGCGTTGGATGCCGCGCGCAGTCAAGCGCGTGAACTCTATGGCCCCGAATATGTCAGCGAAGTCCCACGACGATTCGAGAAGAAGTCTAAGAACGCACAAGAAGCACACGAAGCAATTCGTCCCGCTGGTGATGTATTCAAAACTCCAGCCGAAGTTGCTGGTGAACTAACCGGTGATGACTTCGCGCTGTATGAACTGATCTGGAAGCGTACGGTGGCCTCACAGATGACCGATGCGGTCGGTCGAACGGCGACGTTGCGTTTAGGTGCTAAGAGTTCAGATGGCAAAGACGTTGAATTCAGCGCCTCTGGAACAGTGATTACATTTCGCGGATTTATGGCTGCCTATGAAGAGGCAGCCGATGAGGAAAAAACTGAAACCGATGACGCTGAGCGTCGACTCCCGCCGCTGAGCGTTGGCGATGTCGTGACAGCGTCGAGCTTGATCTCGCAGGACCACAGCACAAACCCACCTGCGCGCTACACGGAGGCCAGTTTGGTCAAGGCCTTAGAAGAGCGCGGCATTGGTCGCCCGTCAACGTATGCATCCATCATGGGAACGATCTTGGATCGCGGTTATGTGAACAAGCGCGGTTCGGCATTGGTGCCAACCTTCTTGGCGTTTGCTGTCACGCGCTTGCTCGAAGATCATTTCGCAAATCTTGTTGACTACAACTTCACCGCAAGCATGGAAGATGGCTTGGACGAAATTGCCGCCGGCGATGCTGACATGAAGCAGTGGTTGACCCGCTTTTATTTCGGTGGCGATGATCTGGTCGGCCTAAAGACTTTGACCAGCGACCTGGGTGAAATTGACGCGCGGGATAACTCCACCTTTGCGGTTGGTGACCCAGCCCTTGGAATTAATTTGCGAGTTGGAAAGTTCGGTCCCTACCTTGAACGCGACAACGACGGTGAGTTGCAACGCGCCAATGTCCCGATGGATCTTGCCCCCGATGAGCTGACGGTGGAAAAGGCAGAGGAACTCTTTGCCATTCCCTCTGGCGAGCGTGAACTCGGTGAGCATCCGCAGTGGGGCGTAAGCCTGGTGGCCAAGTCAGGGCGCTATGGCGCGTACGTGACTGAGGTATTGCCTGAAGGTTCGCCAAAAACCCTTAAGCCGCGGACGGCTTCGTTATTTTCAAGCATGAATTTGGACACCGTCAGCCTTGAAGACGCCCTTGCGTTGCTTTCCCTTCCGCGAGTTGTCGGCATCGACCCCAGCGATGAACAAGAGATCACTGTTCAAAATGGTCGCTACGGTCCGTATCTGAAAAAGGGCAATGATTCTCGAACGATTGCCAGTGAAGACCTGATCTTTGCCATCACCTTGGATGAGGCGCTAGCCATTTATGCCCAACCCAAGCAACGTGGCCGCAGAGCTGCTGCGCCGCCGATGCGCGATCTTGGTATTGACCCTTCAACAAATATGCCGGTGGTGATCAAGGAGGGACGCTTTGGTCCCTACATCACCGATGGCGAAACAAATGCGACAGTTCCAAGTTCGGCTGACCCGATGACCCTTTCAGTGGACCGTGCCTTTGACCTGTTGGCGGCCAAACGCGCAGCGGGTCCGGCTCCTAAAAAGACCGCGGCAAAAAAGACGACCCGGAAATTACCCAAGGCACCCAAGCCCACCACAGCGCGTACTGTCAAAAAGCGCGCAGCCAAAAAGGGTGCAGCCAAAAAGAGCTAACTGACTCACCTACCGTCACCGCTCGCCACTAGGGTCTAACTTGTGAGCTCCTCGTTGCCTCCCACCGGCGCCTTTATCGTGTTCGAAGGCGGTGAAGGGTCGGGAAAATCGACTCAAATTGCCCGGCTGGCGCACTTCTTGTCGGCTCAAGAATTCACTGTTGTCACCACACGAGAACCCGGTGGAACAGCCGTGGGCCAGTTGATTCGCAACGTATTACTTGATCCAGCCACGGGTGATCTCTCGCCACGTACCGAAGCACTGCTCTATGCGGCCGATCGTGCCGAGCATGTGCACGCTGTCATCACTCCAGCATTGTCGGCTGGTTCAGTGGTCTTAAGTGATCGTTACGTGGATTCATCTCTTGCTTACCAAGGCGCTGGCAGGCAACTCAAGGTCGATGACGTTGCTCTCCTGTCCTCATGGGCAACCCAATCGCTGGTACCCGACCTGACCATAGTTCTCGATATTGATCCGCGGATTGGGTTGTCACGTTTTGAAGGTGCCGATCGTCTAGAAGCGCTTTCTCTAGGGTTTCATGATCGAGTACGTCAAGGATTCCTTGACCTAGCAGGTCGCGAACCATCGCGGTATCTCGTTGTTGATGCAACCCAAAGCGCAGATGCTATTGAGGCCGACATTTCTACGCGTGTCCTGCACGTACTGCAGGACCGACCATGAGCGTCTTCGATGCGTTGGTTGGTCAGCCAATGGCCGCTCACGAACTTGCCGTTGCGGTCTGGGATGCTGAATTAGTCCTTGATGGCCAAGCCGGTCCGGCTATGACCCATGCGTGGCTTTTTGTTGGACCACCAGGATCAGGTCGATCTGTTGCGGCCCGCGCCTTTGCTCAAGCGCTTCAGTGCAAAAACGGTGGGTGCGGAACCTGCCAGGACTGTCTTGATGTTGTCAATCACACACATCCTGACGTGGTCATTACAGAACCCATTGGCGTGCACTATGGCGTTGAAGACGTACGCGAAATTGTTGCCCAAGCTTCTGGGGCGCCGCTTCGTGGTCGTTGGCGAGTATTTATTCTCGAAGATGCTGACCGGTTGGAATCTCAACAAATGGATTGGAAGCCGGCCAATGTCTTACTCAAGGCCATCGAAGAACCGGCTCCTCATACGGTCTGGATCCTGTGCGCTCCTTCCCTGCAAGATGTAATTCCCACCATCAAATCGCGCTGCCGAGTGGTTTCCTTGCGAACGCCAACCGTGCAAGAAGTAACTGACGTACTGATTACAAAATACGATGCAGATCCAACGCTGGCTGCTACCGCTGCGCGTCTCTCGCAAGGCCATATCGGCCAGGCCCGTCGCTACATTCGCGACGAAGATATGCGTGCGCGCCATCTGGCAGTGATGAATCTGCCTAGTTCGTTGGTGACCTTGGATGCGTGCATTAGCGCTGCTGCCAATTTTGTTGAGGGTGCTGAAGAACATATGAAGGGTGCGACCAAGGGCCGCGATTCTGCCGAGCGCGATGATGTGCGCCAGGTTTACGGCGTAGGTGCACGTGGGATTGAGGTCCGCGGTGCATCCAAGGCCCTGAGTGATCTTGAAAAAACCCAGAAGAAACGTGCCCGTCGAGTGCGCTCCGATGCAGTGGATCTGGCGTTGCTGGACCTGTTGGCCTTTTATCGTGATGTCTTGATGGTGCAGTGGGGTGCAGATGTGGGGCTGATCAACTCGGAGTTTGAGGATCAGTTGCGTGAGGCTGCCGCGAGTTCTACCCCAGAGGTGACGATGCGCCGCCTAGAAGAAGTTCTGAGAACTCGTGAAGTCCTCTCGGGCAATGCTGTGCCCAAGATGGTGCTAGAGGCACTGTTCGCCACCTTGAAAGATCCGGTCGCGGTTCGCTGAGTTTGCTTGCGCTGCCGGTTATGGTCTTTGAGTGAAGCGATTGATTCCACTCGTGGTCCTAGTCCTGGCCGTTAGTGGATTGGTGTCCGGATGCTCGCGCACTGCCCAAGAGCCAATTCAAACTCCAACGCCAACGGTGAGCCTGCCAACGCTGACACCAACAACTCCTACACCCACTCCAGCGAGCACAGCGTTAGATCAATACATCAGTCAAAAATTGAATTGGACTGCGTGCGAAAAGGTCGCTGAGTGCGCACAGCTTTTGGTCCCTATTGATTACAACAATCCACAAAGTGGGAATCTTCAACTGGCGCTCATTCGTCGCCCCGCGCGAGATCCGAAACTGCGTAAAGGATCGATCGTGGTTAACCCTGGTGGTCCAGGCGGATCGGGCTATGACTACGTCAAGTCAAGCGGAAAAATCCTGGGACCAACAGCGACCTTGATCTATGACGTTGTGGGTTTTGATCCTCGTGGAGTTTCACGTAGTTCACCGGTGAAGTGCTTAACGGCCGAACAAACTGATCGCTTCTATTCCTCGGATGGTTCCCCCGAAACAGATGCGCAAGCAACTCAGGCCTTCTTACTTGGTCGAGAGTTTGCCAAATCCTGCGATTACTCAGCACCGGGCTTGCTGGGATTTTTAGGAACGCGAGAATCAGCTCAAGACCTCAACATTTTGCGCGCTGCTTTGGGTGAGAAGAAGCTGAACTATGTCGGCAAGTCCTACGGGACCTTCCTTGGCGCGGAATTTGCCCAACGATTTCCCACAAAAGTCGGACGTATGGTTCTCGACGGCGCCATTGATCCAAATTTAGATGCGGATGGATTTGCCGCCGGCCAATCCACCGGATTCGAACGCGCCCTGCAGGCCTTCTTGAAGGATTGTGTGACCCGAGCAAGTTGCGCACTGGGTCGCAGTACCGAACGGGCCCAGAAGAGATTGAACTTATTCTTCAAGCAACTTGACGCTACGCCGGAAACCGTTGGCAATCGAAAACTCACTCAAGCCCTTGGCATCCTTGGGGTGGCAGCTTCGCTTTACTCCAAGTCGTCATGGCCAGTTTTACGATCGGCACTTTCGCAGGGACTGCAAGGCAACGGCGCTGGGCTGCTGGCGCTTTCTGATTACTATTCCAATCGCAATCCTGATGGAACTTATGCGGACAACAGCTTGGATGCCTTCTATGCCATTAGTTGCATGGACCGCGCGGACACCAAGGGCATTGATGCAACCCAAGCACTTGCTACAAAATTGACGGAAAATAATTCGTCAACCTTCGGGTCCTTTATCGCGTGGGGTGATACGCCCTGTCAATCGTGGCCGGTGAAGGCCACCTTGCAAGCAGGGAAAATTACTGCAACTGGTTCCGGTCCGATTGTGGTGGTCGGCACCACGCGTGACCCCGCCACACCCATTGAGTGGGCCCAATCACTTGCGGCCCAACTTCAAAATGGAGTCTTCGTGGCCCGCGATGGCGATGGGCACACCGGTTATCGGCAGGGCAGTAGTTGCGTTGATCAGGCAGTGGACCTGTATCTGACAAAGGGAACTGCTCCTCAGGACGGCCTGTTCTGCGCGTGATGTGCGCGGGTATGCTCGGTCGTTCATCAGGCAACTGATGGTTGCCGCCTTAGCTCAGTCGGCTAGAGCGACGCACTCGTAATGCGTAGGTCCCGAGTTCGATTCTCGGAGGCGGCCCCAAATGGTTAAGGCCCCGCATATGTGAGGGGGGCCTTAACCGTTGGTCGTTAACTAGTGCGAGGCGTTCTTGAAGCGCTCGTATGAGCGGTTGATTTCGGCTTCGGCTTCGGCCCGTCCAACCCACGTCGCGCCTTCAACAGATTTACCAGGCTCAAGATCCTTGTAGGTCTCAAAGAAGTGTTGAATTTCCAGCAATTCAAAATGTTCTACATCATCGAGCTCTTGGAATCGGTTTTTTCGGGGGTCATGAGCGGGAACGCATAGAACCTTGTCGTCGCCGCCCTTTTCATCGCTCATGCGAAACATTCCCACTGCACGACACAAAATCAGACACCCGGGAAAGGTTGGTTCGTCAAGGAGTACCAGCGCATCAAGTGGATCCCCGTCTTCACCGAGGGTGTTCTCGATGAATCCGTAGTCTTCGGGGTACATCGTGGCGGTGAACAAGGTCCGGTCAAGGCGAATGCGCCCAGTTTCGTGGTCCAGTTCGTACTTGTTGCGCGTCCCCTTAGGGATTTCAATAAATACGTCAAATTCCATAAACGCCTAATGTCTCCTTTGTGATGGGATTTGCTAAGTCTGGCCTAGGCCCGGTTAGCCCAAATGGGGACCCTGCCTGTGGCATTCCTAGAGAAATTGGCATACCTTATGAAAATGCGCAGATCAAACCGGTTCAGCAAATTTCAGGTAGCCCTTATTGCCTCAGCCACGATTTTGGTGGCTCTCGCACCGATTTCCTCGGCAAGTGCCAAGGGTCAAAGCGAACACGATCGGATCGTCTCCTATTGGAGCGCTTCGCGACTGCACGCCGCTAAGTCCTTGGACTACACCTTCTCCCCTGGCAGCAAGGTGGCCAAGCGGATTGAAACTGCGCAACCCAGTGCCAAGGTAGGAACTGCTTCTATTACCCCTGCCACCTACAGCGGCGCCTCAACAGGACAAACCTGGAGCGACGGTGGTTTGGCTCTGTCTGCTACCGGCAAAGTCTTTTTCAATATTGGTGCATCGTTGTATGTCTGCTCTGGGTCGGTTCTGACCGACTCGGACGCCACGCGCTCCATCGTGCTCACGGCTGGTCACTGTGTCTATGACAATGCTTCGCGGGCGTTCGTGACGAACTTCTTGTTCTACCCGGACTACAAGTCCAATCCCACCCAAACGTGCGCTTCGACAACCTATGGCTGCTGGACGGCATCAGCGTTAGTTGCCAACTACGGCTTTACCAGTCAGACAGGCTTCACCACTCAGGCCACCAACTATGACTGGGGTTTTGCCATCATGGGAACTGGCGGAAAGAACTCCACTCAATTAGATGCAACTGTGGGTTCATTCCCACTTGATGTCGGTGGATTCACCGCTAACGGCAATCAGGCGTTTGCCTTCGGTTACCCGCAAGCTTCACCGTATTCGGGATCAGATTTGATCTATTGCTCTGGTGGCATCGCTGCAGACACCCTGAACAACAGCTCCACATGGGGCCTAAGTACCTGCACGCTTACCGGTGGTGCATCGGGCGGGCCATGGATGAGTAACTTCGCCACGGACCGGGGCAGCATCTCGTCGCTGAATTCGTACAAGTACACCGCATCAGCCAACGGCATGTACGGTCCGAAATTTAACGCCAACACCACAGCCACCTACAACAGTGCGCTCACAGCGACAACAAACACTTCAGTTGGCGCGCCTGCACCGGTGCCAGCTCCGGTGGCGGCGGTCAGTATTACTGGGACCACGGTCGATAAGTCAACCTTGACGGCCGACACCTCTGGTTCAACCGGTGGAGCTGCTTCGAGTACCACCTATCAGTGGAGCCGTGCCACAACAGTTGGTGGCAGCTACAGCAACATCAGTGGTGCTACAAAGTCAACTTACGTCTTGACCTCATCTGATATTGGTCGCTACCTGAAGGTTAAGGCCACGTTGACAAACACGGGTGGATCATCATCGGCCACAAGTGCAGCCACTTCGGTTGTTACCGGTATTGCTCCAGTTGCATGCGTCACGATTTCGGGAACAGCCTCCGTGAACTCCACCTTGACTGCATCTACCTCTTGCACAACTGGATCCAGCACGATCAGTTACACCTATGTGTGGTCCAGGTCGGCAACAAGTGGCGGGACGTACACGCCAATTTCCCTTGCCACCAAGTCCACCTACAAGTTGGTCACCGCTGATCGTGGTCAGTACCTCAAGGTCACCGTGGTTGCCACGAATATGGCCGGGACGAGCACTGCGACTAGCGCCGCCAAGGGTCCGATCGCCTAACTCGCCCAAAATCGGGGCAGTTACAGGTGGTGCCCCTGTGGTTCAGGGGTGGCATTTTGCGCCTTCAGCGGTAATCTAGGCACAGCCGTAGCGCTTAGGCGCACTTCCCTTGTCGGCTTGGAGGATCTGTGCGAAGCCGCAGCAAAGCGCTTGCCGCAATAGCGGTTGCTGCTGTGCTGATGATCCCCACCACCTTAAGTGGCACCGCATTGGGTGCATCTGGTTTCTCAACTGACAAAACGATTCCGAGCAAGAAAGCCGTTCAGGATGCACAGGCACGAGCTCGAGCGGGCCGGGCGCAAGTTGCGGCACTGCAAGGTCAAGTAGCTGCATCCTCAGCAAAGCTAGTAGCCCTCGGCGCCAACCTTGCCCAAGCTTCAGAGTTGTACAACGCAGCGTTGTTTCAAGAACAACAAGCTAAACAAAAAGCTGATGCAGCAAATGCTTCAGCAACTGCCGCTCAACTAGAACTAGTTCAAACTCAAACCGCATTGAGCCAGTTTGCCTCAGCTGCCTATCGAAGTGGCGGCGACATTGTTCGATTGAGCACGATGCTTGGTGCCAATGGTCCGCAGGACTTATTTGATCAAGCATCAACCATGAATTTGTTGAGCGCGCGTCAGGCAAGTGCTCTTCGCCGAGTAAGTGCTGCTCGAGCAACTGCGCAGGTGCTTCAAACTCAAGCCACCCAAGCCTTGACCGAGCAACAAACTGCCACCGCTCAAGTCCAGGCGTCCCGAGACAAAGCTCAAACGCTTCTTGATGAACAACAAAGTCAAGCCACCGCTTTGGCTACCCAACAGCGCCAATTAACTGTGCAAGTGGCAGCCCTGACATCTAAGAGTGATCGCCTTGCGGCCCAGCGAGCGGCTGGACTTGCCGCCGCCGCGGCTGCTGCGGCTGCCGGACAATCAGGGGCCGGCGATGGCGGCGACTTAGGAATCCCTCGCGGAATTTTGTTGGGAATGCCGGCCAATGTTCCGGCTGGATCACAGCAAGGAAATGCGGTTGGTGCCAGGAAAGCCATCGCTTACGCACGGGCCCAGATCGGCAAGCCCTATGTGTGGGCGGCAGCTGGTCCGGACACTTTCGATTGTTCCGGTTTGACCATGATGTCCTGGCGAGCTGGTGGAGTGGGTCTTCCGCACTGGTCTGTTGCTCAGTATGCACAAGGCAAGAAGATTCCCCTTGGCCAACTTCGCCCAGGTGATCTGGTCTTTTTTGCAACTGACTTAACCGAATATCGATCAATTCACCATGTTGGTCTCTACATTGGTGGCGGGCAGATGATTGAAGCCCCATACACCGGAGCCAACGTGCGCATTTCTACGATCGCTCGCGGATCGCTGTATGGAGCTGTTCGTCCGTAGTTGGTTCGTATCCCTCAGTGCAGGAGCCGCAGTGCCTAACTCACGAGCCCTGATTCTTGGTGGACTTGTTGCAGTAACGGTCATCGTTGTATCGCTCGACTTTGCGGGAATTATTAATGGCCCAGTTCATCGTGCGCTGCCTTCCCAAGCTGCTCCGGCTCCGCAAGCAACGTACGCGTTACCTCAAGGTGGGCAAGTAGTTAATGTCTTGGATCCAACCAACGCTCTGAATTCCCCAACCCCAACGAAAAATGGATTGATCAAGGCGCTTGGGCCGGTCGTTAGCGCTCCGGCTCTTGGCAAAGATGTTGCTGTGGTGGTACTCGACGGCGCCGAAGGAGCACAGTTGTATGCACGCCGTCCCGATCGAGCCCAAGATCCTGCCTCCACACAGAAGCTCGTTACTGCCCTGACCGCTTTGGCCACCCTTGGGTCGGATACAACCATTGAAACCAAGGTCGTAGATAACGGTTCGTCGATCACGCTGGTTGGTGGCGGAGATCCCACCTTGACGCGTAAGCGGGTCAAGAATTCAACAGGTAATTCCCTGAACGAACTTGCAGCGCTGACAGCCGACCAACTCAAACAGCGCAATAAGACCCGCGTGGCTTTGACCTTTGATGATTCGGCTTTCACTGGGCCCACGACACAACCATCGTGGCCGGCCGCATACGTCGCATCAGGCGTGATCGCTCCAGTGACTGCTTTACAAACCGATGGTGGAAGACCCAACCCAGCAACCAATGGCAGGACCAGCGATCCATCGGCACAGGCCGGCAAACAATTTGCGCAAGCTTTGGCTTTGCAGGGGATCACTGTTGTTGGACCAATCAAACGCGGTGTTGCTGCCGAAGGCGCTCAACAGTTAGCAGGGGTGCGCTCACCTGCAATTACCAACATGGTCGAGACCATGTTGACCACTTCTAACGATGACATCGCTGAAGCCTTGGCGCATTTAGCCGGCTTGCGAACCGGCAACGGTGGATCGTTTGAAGGAGGCGTTAAGGCCACTCGCAGGGTTTTGGACAACTTCAACGTGTCCCAGGAAGGAGCTGCCTTCTTTGATGGCAGTGGCTTATCTCGCGATGACCTAGCTACTCCGTTAACTATTGCTCAAGTGATCTACACCGCCAGTAGGTCCCGAGATCGTGGGTTGCGCAGTTTGCTATCGGGACTGCCGATTGCGGGCTTAACCGGGACGCTGGCGGATCGATTTGATACCTCAGGCACCAAGGTTGCTAGTGGGGTTGCGCGCGGAAAGACCGGCACGCTTACCGGGGTTTCCTCCTTGGCTGGGACCGTCGTTGACAAGCAGGGACACCTGCTGGTCTTCGTGATTTTGGCTGATCAACTCTCCACCGGTGGCACATTGCAGGCACGAGAGGCCATTGACCGATTCGTAGCAACCCTTGCATCCTGCGGTTGTCAGTAGCGTTAGGTTGAGCCAGTGAAGGAATCAATGGTTGATTGGGACCTAGCAACCAGCACTGCCCAGCAGTTGTTGCCCAATGGACCGCCCATCCTTAGTGATGAGGCCTTTGAGCTGGTTGCTTCGTTGTATGCCGCAGCTAAGGAAGCTGAAAAGCACATTGGTGACATCACCCAGATGGAGCCCATCGGGCCGCTGGCAAAAGTATCGGTAGTGGATCGCCGCAAATGGGCGGCAGCCAATGTTGAAGGATTTCGTTCAGCGTTGACACCGTTGATGGATTCAATCCGCGATCAGCGAAGTGAAGACACTTCCAATTCAACTATTATCGGTGCTGTGGGCTCGCGCGCGACAGCGTTCCAAGTTGGAGCCTTGTTGGCATATGTGGGCACCAAGGTCTTGGGTCAGCACGAACTCTTTACGCCAGCCGATACGGCCCCGCGCCTTTTATTGATCGCGCCGAACGTAGTTACAGCCGAACGCAATCTTGGGATCGACCCGAAATCGTTTCGGTTGTGGGTTTGCCTCCATGAGCAAACCCATCGCGTTCAATTAGCAACTGTTCCGTGGATTAAAGATCTCATTCAAAGCGACTTAAAAGAATTCTTTGATGCTGCCGACCTTGATACCAGCAATCTCAAAGAGCGGTTTGGCTCAGTGATCTCATCAGCAGGCGCATCGGTGCGTGGGGAATCTGGCCGTTCATTACTTGACTCGGTCCAAACTCCCGCGCAGCGCGAAATCCTGGACCGATTGGTGGCGCTGATGACGTTGCTGGAAGGTCATGCCGATTGGGCGATGGATGAGGTGGGCGATGATGTCATTTCAGATATTGCAGGCGTTCGGGCCACGTTTGAAAAGCGCCGCAGTGGTGTTGGTGCCCTAGATCAAATCTTGCGGCGCATTTTTGGTCTGGACCAAAAGTTGGCGCAGTACCGAGATGGCGCCATATTCGTCAGAGCTGTCATCGACCAGGTGGGCTTGAGCGGATTCAATCAAGTCTGGACTAGCCCTGAGACCTTGCCGTTGCGCAGCGAAATTGAACAACCACATTTGTGGGTTCAACGCGTTCATGGAGTACTTCGATGAGCGGCCCACCGGCAGCCACCGCGCAGGTGCGTAATGCAGTTCGAGATGCACTCGAACCATTGGGCGCTGGTGAACTTGTTCTGGTGGCTTGTTCTGGTGGTGCAGACTCGTTGGCACTGGCGTCTGCGCTTGCATTTGTTGCACCACGAGCTGGGCTGCGGGCAGGTGGCGTCACGGTTGATCATGGTCTGCAACCTGGTTCTGACCAGCGCGCTGAAGAAGTCGCGGTTGCAATGCGGGCCATGGGACTTGGACCGGTTGAAGTTGTCCGAGTAGAGGTGGGCACCGAAGGTGGCCCCGAGGCTGCAGCCCGCGCTGCTCGGTATGAGGGATTGAGTCAGGCTGCACAACGACTTGGGGCAACGGCGATTGCCTTAGGCCATACCCGTGACGACCAAGCCGAGACGGTGCTCTTAGGTCTTGCTCGCGGTTCTGGTGCCCGATCACTTTCCGGGATGGCTCCGCGCCAAGGTATCTACCTTCGGCCCTTGCTTGAGTTAACTCGGAGCAGTGTTCGAGAAGCATGTATGGCTGCTGGATTGCAACCGTGGGAAGACCCGCACAACACGGATCCGAATTTCCTTAGGGCTCGCGTTCGCTCTGAGGTATTGCCCATGATGGAAGACGTTTTAGGCCCGGGGATTGCCGCCGCACTAGCTCGCAGCGCAGTTCAGCTCCGCGAAGATGCCGACGCGTTGGACGCGTGGGCTACCTGGGCGATGGAGTCAGCTCTGCATCCCGAAGGTGGGCTGGTGGTTTCCATTCTTGGCGGGCTAGAGCCTGCAGTTCGCCATCGAGTCATTCGTCGTGCGGCGTTGAGTGCGGGTTGTCCAGGTGGTTCGGTAAGCGCTAAACACATTGAGGCACTGGACCAATTTGTTATGCATTGGCATGGCCAAGGGCCAACAAGTTTGCCCGGAAACATGGTGGGTTGGCGCGCAGGCGATCGGCTCTATTTAGCTCCTGCTCCGCAATAGAGTGGGAGTTCGCGTTGTCAGTTGGGAGAAAAAGTGAGACCAGGTGAACTTCCTGTTGAGATTGAACAGGTTCTGGTCACTGCCGAACAGATCTCGACCCGCATAGCTGAGCTTGCTTCGCAGATTGACGCGGACTATCAAGGTCGTGATGTACTGCTTGTCGGCGTGCTCAAGGGTGCAGTCATGGTGATGGCCGACCTCTCTCGGGCGATGAATTCAGATCCTTCGGTTGACTGGATGGCTGTGTCCTCCTATGGTGTTGGAACAAAGTCTTCGGGAGTTGTTCGAATCTTGAAAGACCTCGACATAGATATCAATGGGCGCCATGTTCTTGTAGTGGAAGACATTATTGATTCGGGCCTTACCCTGTCGTGGTTACTTCGAAATTTGAATTCTCGCGGTGCTGCATCAGTGGAAGTGTGCACGATGTTGCGCAAACCTGAGGCAGCCCGCGTTCAGGTCCCGGTCAAGTACGTGGGCTTTGACATTCCCGACGAATTCGTCGTTGGCTATGGGCTGGACTACGCGGAGCGCTTCCGATCCCTGCCCTACGTTGGCGTCCTGCGCACAACTCCCTAGGTAGCGGTAGCCTGAGGGGACTAGATCTGCTTCCTCACAAGCAAGGGGGGATGGGGCCTCGGCCTTAGACCTATGGATATCAAGCGAATTTTCCGCGGACCAATCGTTTGGATTGGTCTGGCGATCATTGTTGCCCTGTTGGCTGGCCAGTTCGTCTCGTCAGCATCGGCCCCCAAGAAGGTTGACACCTCACAAATCGTTGCATCGATTCAAAAGGGTGAGGTTAAGTCGGCAACTCTGGTTGATCGCGAACAACGCATTGAAATTGTCCTCAAGGCTGGTGGCAAGCAGCAGTCCGAGTACGTCACAGATCAAGGCGTACAGCTTCAACAGCTATTGCAAAAGCAAGCTGACTCCGGATCGCTTTCGGGGGGTTACAACGTCAAGGTTCCCAAGGACAACCTTCTGGTTTCCTTGCTAGCTTCCTTGTTACCCATCGCAATCATTGTGTTCTTGCTCTTCTTCTTTATGAACCAAGTTCAAGGTGGCGGCTCCAAGGTCATGAACTTTGGTAAGTCGAAGGCCAAGATGTTGACTAAGGACACGCCCCAGACCACTTTTGCAGACGTTGCAGGTGTTGACGAAGCCATAGAAGAGCTCGAGGAAATAAGAGACTTCCTTACTGATCCGCAGCGTTACCAAGCCGTGGGCGCAAAGATCCCGAAGGGGGTTTTGCTCTATGGCCCGCCCGGAACAGGTAAGACGCTGTTAGCTCGAGCTGTAGCTGGCGAGGCTGGCGTTCCGTTTTACACAATTTCTGGATCAGACTTCGTTGAGATGTTCGTTGGTGTGGGTGCTTCGCGGGTGCGCGACCTTTTTGAACAAGCCAAAGAGAACGCGCCAGCCATTATCTTTATTGATGAAATAGATGCCGTTGGTCGGCACCGTGGTGCTGGACTTGGCGGTGGCCACGATGAGCGTGAGCAAACCCTGAACCAAATGCTGGTAGAGATGGACGGATTCGACGATAAGGGAACCGTGATCTTGATCGCGGCCACCAACCGACCTGACATTTTGGATCCTGCACTCTTGCGGCCGGGTCGCTTCGACCGACAAATCGCCGTTGACCGTCCCGATCTTCAGGGTCGTGAAAACATCCTCAAGGTTCACGCCAAGGGCAAGCCCATCGACGAAGACATTGATCTGATTTCAGTAGCTCGTCGAACGCCAGGATTCACCGGTGCCGACCTTGCCAATGTGCTCAATGAAGCTGCTTTGTTAACAGCCCGCCATCACCACACTCGCATTGATCGTTTCGCCATGGATGAAGCGATTGACCGAGTCATCGCTGGACCGCAAAAGCATTCTCGGGTGATGAGCGATCATGAAAAGTCAATCACGGCTTATCACGAAGGCGGTCATGCTTTGGTTGCCGCAGCTTTGCAAAATACCGATCCCGTGCACAAGGTGACAATCCTTCCGCGCGGGCGGGCCCTGGGTTACACCATGGTTTTGCCGGATCAGGAAAAGTACTCCACTACTCGAAACGAGATGTTGGATCAGTTGGCCTACATGCTTGGCGGGCGAGCTGCCGAAGAGTTGGTCTTCCACGACCCCACCACCGGTGCGGCTAATGACATTGAGAAGGCCACCACAGTTGCTCGTGCGATGGTGACCCAATACGGCATGACTGAGCGACTGGGCGCCATTAAGTTCGGTCAAGAATCTGGCGAAGTTTTCCTTGGCCGCGATATGGGCCATCAGCGTGACTACTCGGAAGCTGTCGCTGCAGTCATTGATGAAGAAGTGAATGGCTTTATTAGCCAGGCGCACACTGAGGCATATGAGATCTTGGTAGAAAACCGCGATGTTCTTGATCAGTTGGTTTTGCAGTTGCTGGAAAAGGAGACCTTGGACAAGGAACAGGTCGCCGAAATCTTTACGCACGTGCGCAAGCGGGCTGAGCGTCCTAAGTGGACCGGGTCCTCGCAACGATTGCCAGCCGCCGGCCCCATTCCTGTCCCAGCCAAACCTGCTGCGACAAGTGCGTCGAATGGTTCAGCTTCTACAAATGGTTCACATGCTTCTCATGTCCCGAGCGAATCTGAAGTTGAGCCAGCCTGATGTCCGAACATCTCGCAGAGCAACACGAACGTGCCTGGTCAATCAGCCCCGTACATGACATTGCTGAGTCGTTTCGTGAAGTGCCAGAGTTTGACTTTGATCGTGCTGAAAGTGCAGTACGTGAACTCCTCATTGCGGTAGGCGAAGACCCAAATCGCGATGGGCTCATTGATACACCTGCTCGAGTAGCCCGTGCCTTCGCGGAAATGTTCATTGGATTGCACCAACGCCCAGAAGATGTTCTCGCAACAACCTTTGATCTTGGACATGATGAATTGGTCCTGGTCAAGGACATTGAGTTGTACTCAACCTGTGAACATCATCTAGTTCCCTTTCACGGAGTGGCGCACGTCGGGTACCTACCGGGCGAGGACGGCCGCATCACCGGACTTTCAAAGTTGGCTCGCCTTGTCGATGTCTTCGCTAAGCGCCCCCAAGTGCAGGAGCGCTTGACTTCTCAGATTGCTGATTCGCTGATGCGTGTGCTTGAACCACGCGGTGTCATTGTTGTTGTTGAGTGTGAGCATCTGTGTATGTCGATGCGTGGCGTTCGCAAACCTGGAGCAACAACGCTCACCAGCGCTGTCCGGGGGGCTTTCACTGACGGCAGCATTCGTGCTGAAGCGATGGCACTCATCCGCGGCACGATCTAGTTAGGCAAAGTAGCCATGCGCCACCCGGCCGGTCTGCCCGCACCTCTTGCCCTACTTGACCGAACGTTAGTGATGGGCATAGTCAATGTCACTCCGGATTCTTTCAGCGATGGCGGCAAGTTTTTCTCCCCTGAGCAGGCGATTGCTCATGCACTCATGCTGGTTGAACAAGGCGCAGACTTAGTTGACGTTGGTGGAGAATCCACCCGGCCAGGGGCAGCTGAAGTCGATAGTGATGAAGAACTTCATCGGGTTCTTCCGGTCGTCACCGCTCTTGTTGGCCAAGGGGTCCCAGTCAGCGTTGATACTCGGCACGCCATAGTCGCGCATAAATGCCTTGATGCCGGCGCTGCTGTGATCAATGACGTAAGCGGTGGCCTTGGTGATGCTGGCATGTACGCCACCTTGGCGACGAAGACAGCGCCATACATCCTGATGCACAACCGCAGCCTTGGAGCCAGCGATGATCAACTTGCGAACTACGCCGATGTACTCAGCGAAGTTGTTGCCGAACTACAATCCAGAATAGAAGCGGCACGAGCAAGTGGCATTGCGGCCGATGCAATAGTGATTGACCCTGGTTTGGGTTTTGCTAAAAAAGCTCATCACAATTGGTCGCTGCTTGAACCTGATGCGCTGAAGGCAATTAACTCGTTGGGTTTCCCAGTTCTCTTGGGTGCGTCTCGTAAACGGTTCTTAGGTACGGATCCCGATGGCAGTGCCGGCCCAACAGATTCGATGCAGGCCCGAGATGAACTCACGGTAGAGATAACGGCCCGTGCAGTTGATGCTGGCATCTGGGCGGTTCGGGTGCACGAAGTAGCCGCGAACGCTGAACTTGTCCGTTCGCTAGGGTTAAAGTGAAGGAGTTGCCATGAGTGATGTCATTGCTTTGACGGGGCTAAGAGCCTTTGGATATCACGGTGTCCTTGCTAGCGAGAAGCAAACAGGCCAAGAGTTCATCGTTGACCTGCTTTTGCACACCGATATTCAACGAGCAGCTTCCACTGACAACCTGGCAGACACGATTGACTACGCAGCGCTGGCCCACGCCGTGGTCACAGTGGTTGAAGGCGAACCTGTTGACCTGATTGAAACCTTGGCACAGCGCATCGCTGATGTTGTGCTCATTGATTCCCGGGTCTTATCGGTCAAGGTGGTCTTACACAAACCGAGTGCACCTATTCCCCACGAGTTTGATGATGTTCGCATTGAGATTGATCGCTCACGCTAATGGTCCATCAGGTGGTCTTAGGACTTGGGGCAAATCTGGGAGATGCCGAGAGCTCATTGGATCTTGCCATAGACATGATCCAGGCGCATGAACGCGTGGACGTGGTTGCTTGTTCATCTTTTTATCGCACTTCACCCGTGGGCGGCCCCGACCAGCCTGATTTCTACAACGCGATTATCAAAATTTCCACCGAGCTCTCCCCAGAGCAGGTACTTGCATTGGCTCGGGACATTGAAACGCGATTCAACCGGGTTCGCGAACAACACTGGGGGCCACGAACGATGGATGTGGACGTCATTGCCTATGACGATCTGATTTCGAGCGAACCTGAGTTGACCTTGCCTCACCCGCGGGCACATGAGCGTGCGTTTGTGCTGGTTCCTTGGCTTGAAGTTGATGCTTCCGCGAGTTTGGCAACAAAGGGGCCGATCGCTGATTTGATGAGCGGTGTGACGGAGCAAGGCATACACAAGGTGGAGCAAGGGTTATGAAATTAACGACCTGGCGCGAACTCCTTGGACCATTCCTTCTCGCTAGTGCGATTAGTTTCGCCCTAGCACGGGTCATTGGTGCGATTACCTCAACAGTTCCCAACGTGCCGATCGCTGCGGTGTACACCATGTTGGCGCTGACCGTTGTGCTGGGAATTCTCACGATCGTGGTGCGCCCACGGTTGTTGAGGGTTCCAGGCCGGGAGCCGCTCGATGCACTAACCGCCGGCAAGGTCGTCGCATTGGCCCTGGCAAGTTCGCGGGCGGCAGCAGTTCTTGGCGGAATCTTTTTCGGTTGGCTGGCGGCCGGTTGGCTAGTTGATGCCCTCAACACCCCATTTGCCAAGACGCGCGTGCTGCACGCCGGAGTTTGTATCGTGCTCAGTGCGGGTTTGCTGGCCGTGGGCTTGATTCTTGAGCGGGCCTGCGTGATTAAGCAACGCAGCGATGACAACAATGATCCGAGCGCATAAGGTGTGCAGGTGAGCGAAATTCTTGAAGACCTGCCCTATATACAGCTGCGCGATCGCGCATTTGATCTTGCCCGCGAGCGACACGACTTGGCTTTTTTTCTCGAGTTGATGAACCACACTCCAGCCGCGGCGGCGATGGCAACCGAAGGTGGCTCCTTAGGCGAAATCTCTGGCTCCATAGTCGAATCTCTTGAAGCCGCACGCGAAGCTTTCAGTGCCGAATCGGTCGGCGATCTCGAGCCGCTCTTCGTGGCGCGCTTTGCTACCTACATTCGAGCTCACAGCAAGTAAGGCTCGGGGCTACTTGTCAATGTCGCCAAGGACATAGACCATTGATTGCAACAACGGCACGAGATTATCAACTGTTGTGCCGGGAACGATCTGTGAAAGAACCTGAACATTATTAAAGGATGCGGTGCGCATCTTTAATCTCCACGGTGAGGCTTTTCCCTTAGAGATCAGTAAGTACCCACTTGTGCCGAGCGGGCCTTCGGTGCTGACGTAGGTCATTCCCTCAGGTGCTCGCACTACTTTTGGAAGTTTCACATTGACCGGTGAACCTTGGGTGGCATGCAGTTCAGGCATACAAGCCCGAACGAGTGCAATGCTGAGTTCTACATGATCAAACAAAGCTTGAAAGCGCGCTCGCGCATCTGAGTCGCGACCAGTAACTGGTGTAAGCACGCTGGCTAGTTCGCCGTAGGCGGCGTAGGGGGCGTCTCGCCTGACGTCAACGTCAACCCCAGCTGCGTGGGCCGCCACTCCGCTGATTCCAAATTCGTTGACCTGCTCTTCAGTGATGACCCCAAGACCGGTTAAGACCTTTGGGTAGCGATTAAAAAGTTCCCTTTGAAGTTCCGGCAGTGCTGATTCGACGCCATCGAGCGCGGTGAGCACAACGGTTGTCCAGTTAGGGGGGACATCGTTTCGCAGACCACCGATTTGGTTGGCCATAAAGTGCACTCGCGAGCCGGTAGCTTCTTCCATTGCGTCTTGGATGGCGTCGCGGGCCAGGTTTGCTTGGCTTGGAGTTCTGGGATCGGGGTAGGCAACCGGAATCAAAAAGGCTAAGTGGGAAAGGATCCTGTTGAGCTCTGCCAAAGCAGTTCGCAACCACTGGGCCCGCGCGGGAATACTCATGCCAAGCATGCGTTCAACAGCAAGGGCTACTCCCAGTTCCCCGTTGAAAGCACCGTGCCAATCGTGTCGGTTGGCTAGCGCCATAATCTGGCGGTAGTCGCGAACCTCAAAAAGTTTTTCGGCTCCTCGGTGCACGTGACCAATGAGCGGTTCAGCGCTCGAGATCGCATCACCTTCAAGGTCAACCCGAAGCCGAATCAAGCCGTGCGAAGACGGATGATGTGGGCCAAGCCCAAGTACAAGGTCAACCGGTTCGAAAGCCCCAGCAACGTCCCCAACACCAATGATGCTCACAGGCTCATCGTTTCACTTAAACCCACACATTGAATCAGCCACGCGAAGGCTCCAAAACTCGACGGATCGCGTGCTTGCTCCCACTGGCTCTTGCGCGCCAGGCCTTGTAGCTGTTCGGCCGCTGATGACCTTGAGCCTTCGTGATCAAAGAAGCGGTCAATGAGTTCTTGCTGAGTAGTGATCAAGCTTTGATTGGCTGTGACGGCAGCAGCACAGGATTCAATCACCACATGTGCGGTCAGGTTCATTGAGCCATCAGGCATCGGTCGTAACTGCACGCCCTGACGAAAACCCATCATGCTTGCGACCGGGCTTGTGCCTTGTGCGTAATCAATGGCAATTGCCATTCCTGCCTTCAAGTGGGAAACAATGCCTGCCCAGGCAGCATCTCGAGAAAGGCCAATTTCAATTCGCTCTTGGTTGGTTGGCCACCATTGATCAATCCATGCTTGTTCTTCATTGGAGATTTCCACACCAAGGGATTCATTGCCGGTTAGTGGATCAACCAGAACGTGCCGCAGGCTCTTGAGGTTGATGCGTTGGGCAATACCCATCCCGACGTCATCTAAAAATTCGTGGGCAAAAATCAAACCGACAACCTCATCGGGCAAGGCATCAGGTGCGCTGCCTTGAATCCACTCGATGTTTTCAGGCAGGTTCGCAGGTCTGGGGCGCAATTCAACAATGGTGGCCTGGTACCTGATCTGGCGTGCGTCCAGCAGTTGGCACAGTTGATTCATCAAGACTGCGTTGCCCCCGCCGAGTTCAACGAGATGAATGGTTTCCAATTCACTGGCCAATTGCTCGGCGTAACCCGCCAGAATCTGCGCCGTAGCAGTACTTACGTTTGGGGCAGTGGTGAAGTGATCTTCCGCACGCTCTCGGGTGTAGAACTGCGCGTTGGCAGTTCCCCAAGCCTGCGCCCACTTCATCATGGCTCTATCCAACCGCTACTCTTGTGGTGATCGTCTGGTACCCACAGCGGACTGGAACGGAGACGGCTATGAACCAAGAACGGCCAGCGCGGCTTCGCGTAGGTCTTATCGGTGCTGGGCGAGCCGGTTGCGTGATTGCCGCCGCACTTGCCCGAGCCGGACATCAGGTAGTTGCCGTTAACGCGATCTCACAGCAGTCACAAAAACGCTCTAGTGCGCTTATTCCTCAAGCGCGGTTTGCGGATCCTATTGACGTAAGCGCTGAAGCAGACTTATTGCTACTTGCTGTGCCTGATGATGTGCTGGCAGATTTGGTGTCAGGCTTAGTTGCCTCCGATGCGATTCGCGCCGGACAGATTGTGGTCCACCTCAGCGGCCGCTATGGCATTGACGTTCTAGGACCGGCCCAACGCATCGGAGCCCTGTGCGTTGCCATGCATCCGGTCATGACGTTCACGGGCGCCGCATTTGAAGTCGAGCGTCTTGATGGTTGCCCATTTGGAATCAGTGCGAGCGATGAACACCATGCAGTGGCCCAAGCCTTAGTTTTGGAAATGGGTGGTGAACCACAATTCATTGAGCCGAACTCGCGTGCGCTCTATCACGCGGCCCTATCTCATGCGTCCAATCACTTAGTCACGGTCATCGCCCAAGCTGAAGATTTGTTAACCCAAGCCGGTATCGATTCGCCGGGACAGTTCTTAGCGCCGCTGGTTTCAGCGTCTTTAGACAATGTTTTGCGATCCGGTGATGCAGCGTTGACCGGCCCGGTCTCTCGCGGCGATGTCGAAACCTTAGGAACTCACCTGACGGCTTTGCAGGAGCGCATTGAATCTGCCAGTGATCGTGCAACCTTTGATGCCTACGAGGTTCTCGCCCGGGCCACAGCGATAAGAACATTGGCTTCACATCGGCTAACCGCCGCCCAAGTCGATCCCATGTTGGATTTGCTTGATGGCGAACATCCCAAGGCCAAGGATCAGGGATGATCACTAAACCATTCATCGCCCGAACAGTGCACGAACTGCGAATGCACCTTGAGCCGCTGCGAGATAACGGCGCAAAGGTTGCTTTTGTCCCGACCATGGGTGCATTACATGCAGGTCACCAAGCATTGATGGCACGCGCGGTTGAGCTTGCGGACGTCTGCGTAGTGTCAATTTTTGTTAACCCCACGCAGTTTGGCCCAGGCGAAGACTTCGCGAAATATCCACGCACCTGGGAAAGTGATCTTGCCCTCTGCTCACAAGCCGGGGTCGCGGTTATTTTCGCGCCCAACGAAGAAGTTGTGTACGGCGGCAAGAAACAAGTCAGTGTCAAAGTGGGCTCGCTCGCAGATGGTTTTGAAGGCGCGGATCGGCCAGGACACTTCGATGGGGTAGCAACGGTTGTCGCCAAATTGTTCAACATGGTTCAACCCGATGTGGCAATTTTTGGCGAAAAAGATGCGCAACAACTTGCCATCGTTCGAGCAATGGTGCGATCCCTCGACTTCACTGTTGCTATCGAGTCTCTTGCCACAGTTCGCGAAAGCGATGGGCTGGCCATGTCTTCGCGTAACCGGTACTTGTCAGATTCTGAACGCACTTCGGCTCGAGTCATTCCACAATCCTTGGAAGCGGCAAAGGCGAATGCTGATCGTGGCCTCAGGGCCGTAGTGGCGGCCGTTCATGCAGTATTTGAA
>Ga0114958_10000121_pt1 | contig 64332 bp, 56 predicted proteins | sample C_130208_EF_Meta_FD_89577 | JGI IMG/M metagenome (GOLD analysis project Ga0114958, IMG submission 89577) | Freshwater microbial communities from Lake Croche, Canada to study carbon cycling - C_130208_EF_MetaG | ecosystem: Environmental > Aquatic > Freshwater > Lake | place: Lake Croche, Canada...
CCTAAGTTTGAAAAATGATCAGACACGTCGCCAAGAACTTGGACGCGCTGGACATGATGCAGCGCTACGCAGCTACGACTGGACAAGCCAAGGCCCCCTGTTCGTACAGGCCCTAGAAAGAATCCTGGCTCACCCGAATGCGTGAGCTGAGAAATCCTGCACCCCAAGCACAATGCATGGTGGCAAGTGCAACCGGCACAGTCAAAGCAACTGCAAGGCCTTGCCGGCGCCCAATCCACAAACCACCGATGCCGACAGCTGCCGCGTAACCAACCGGGACTAGCCAGCCCACAGGCCACCATCCGATGCCCACCACAACTCCGAGCACAAGTGCTACCACAAGGGCAGGCGGAGCCAAGTAACGAAAAGACGCAGTGCCGCGATGCCGGCGCATAACTACTCTTCGCCAACGACCGTATTCAAAATATTGCCGACCCAGTTTGGCAATGCTCGGCCTAGGCCGGTAGCTGACTTCCATCTCTGGGGTGAACCACACCTGTCCGCCGGATTGTCGGATCCGAAAATTCATTTCCCAATCCTGTGAGCGCACAAATCGTTCGTCATAACCACCGACTCGAATTAATGCGCTGCGACGAAAGGCTCCCAAATACACCGTGGGAGCCGGGCCGGATTTGCCGCCCACGTGAAAAGCCGCTGCGCCAACCCCCAGGCAGGAGCGCATAGCGCACGCAACAGCCCGCTCAAAGGCAGTCGATCCTTCTGCAGCCATGACACCACCGACATTGTCAGCACCAGTTTCCTGCAAAGTCTTAACTGCCGTTGAAATGTAGTTCGTCGGAAACATCGCGTGACCGTCCACGCGAATGATGAACTCAGAGTCCGCATTCGCAGCAGCAATTGCTGCGTTCAAACCAGCCGCTGTGCGCCCGGTTGGATTTGACACAGTGCGCACTCGCGGATCGGTAGCGGTTAATTGCGCAGCGATCGAATCAGTGGCGTCGGTAGAAGGTCCCAAGGCTAAAACAACATCTAATTGCCCTTGATAATCCTGAGCCAGCACCCGCTCAACGGCCTCTTGCAGATGTAGTTCCTCATTGAGCACAGGCATGACAATGCTCACACTCGGCCACAGCCTTGAATTACTACTCTGCACGTCCACAGACGGTACCGGCAATGAGTGCCGCCAGCCCGGCGCGCCCACGCTGTTACTGCGTGAAATAGATCTCTACGATTACCCATGTGAACCAGCCGGGCCTGAACTTCGTCCAAACCGTCATGAATGGGATACCCCAGTGAGCGGCTACGACGACTTCTTCCGCCCCGACTCAGGTGGCAACACTGGCGAGAGCCTTCCGCCGCAACTATCCCCACGTGCTCCTGCGCCTAAAAAAACAGGCCCCAACTACCGCCGGATCACCGGCTGGATCTGTGGAATCACAGCCTTAATCATTTTGGGTGTGAGCGGGATTGGTTACACCGCCCTGAACAACTACACAGGAAAAATCACAAAACAAGATGTCTTCGCTGGCGTTGGCGATCGCACCGCAGCGCCCGAGCCCGGAGCTCCGCTGAACATCTTGCTCGTGGGGTCTGATTCGCGGTTAGGACTAACCCGCGGCCAGCGCAACAAACTTTCCACGGGTAAGGACCAAGGTGCCCGCTCGGACACCATGATCTTGATGCACATCTCAGCTGATAACTCTCGGGTCACGTTGGTCTCCTTCCCCCGCGACTCGTACGTGAGCATTCCGGCCTACACAGATAAGAACGGGAAGAAGCATTCAGCATCAAAGAACAAGATCAATGCTTCGTTTTCCTACGGCGGTCCCACGCTGACAATTCGCACTATTGAGGCCAACACCGGCCTGAAGATTGACCACTACGTTGAGGTCAATATCGCCGGGTTTGTCAAAGTTGTTGATTCAATCGGGGGTGCCCAGGTTTGTGTGGCAAAGGCTGTCAACGACAAGGACAGTGGCCTGAAGTTGTCTAAGGGAAAGCACCTACTCAACGGAGCGCAAGCCTTGGCCTATGTGCGAGCCCGTCATATCTACGCTGATCAAGACCTCGGCCGGATCAGGGCTCAACAAGCATTCATCGGTTCCGTGGCGCGCAAAGCGCTCAGTGCACAAACCCTGACAAACCCACTCAAGCTCAATGCTTTCCTTGATGCGGCGTTGGCCTCAGTGACAACAGATACTCAGCTCGACCAAAAAGCGATCCTGAATTTGGCTAACCGCCTTCGAAATGTTCAAGCCGACCAAATTCAATTTTTGACGGTTCCACTTTCTAACGACAACTACCGAGTTCCAGGTGTTGGATCTTCTGTTTTGTGGAGCGGTCCGAAATCAACCGCGCTATTTACCAAACTTGCCAATGATGAACCGGTCGTGCCCAAGCCACCAGCCGTTAAAGCCACCATTCCGCCAGGCTTGATCAAGGTGCAGGTCCTCAATGGGGCCGGTGTTGCAGGGTTAGGTGCCAAAGCCGCTAATGATCTTGCTCGTATCGGATTCGGGATGGCCGGTCCAGCCAAGAACGCTGATGTCACCGGTCAAACCGGCACAGTGATCAAGTACGACCCATCAAATGCTGCCCAACTCAAAACACTTCAAGCAGCACTTCCCGATGCAACCACACTGGCTGTCACCGGACTAGGGACCACGTTCCAGGTGGTCGTTGGTTCAACCTGGAGTGGAGCAACGCGCGTGGTCATCTCCACTGCCACGCCAAAGTCCGCCGTGAAATCAATCTCGGCAGCCGATACAACCTGCACCTAACGCAGTTGCCGCGAGGCCTCAATAGCTGCTCGGTGGTCAAGTCTGGATTGACGGCGAATATCGGCCTCGGTATTGCGGCGACGATCTTCATCAGTTTCAGGAATGACCGCAGGAACGGCCATCGGGCGCTGGTTCTCATCAATGCCAACAAAGACCAGATAGGCACTGGCCACGTGCTCCGGTGCAGTAACTGAGCCATCGAAGCGCTCAGCGGTGACGCGCACGCCAATTTCCATGGACGTCTTGCCTGTTCCATTAACTGATGCATAAGCGGTAACCAGGTCACCCACATGCACTGGCACTGATAAGACCATCTCGTCCATCGCCACCGTCACTGCTCGGCCGCCACGACAATGACGCTGAGCGCACGCCCCAGCGGCCTCATCAACAAGTTTCATGATCACCCCACCATGGATATTTCCATGAATGTTCGTGTCAGTTATTTGCATGACATGCGCAAGACGTGCGCGTGAAGCCGAAACCGGGGTGCCCTGTCCTGAGTTCATAACTCAATGGTGGGTCAATTAACCCCGGCCAAGCAGATGACGCGCCATAACCACACGCTGAATCTGATTGGTTCCTTCATAAATTTGTGTGATCTTCGCATCGCGCATCATGCGCTCCACCGGATACTCGCGCGAATAGCCATAGCCCCCAAGTAACTGCACAGCATCCGTGGTGATCTCCATGGCAACATCTGAGGCAAAGCACTTTGCGGCAGCCCCAAAGTAGGTCAAGTCAGCATCTCCACGCTCAGACTTGGCTGCAGCGGCATAGGTAATTTGTCGGGCCGCCTCGAGCTTCATGCCCATATCGGCGAGCATGAACTGCAAACCCTGAAACTCTGCGATGGCCTTTCCGAATTGCTTGCGCTCCTTCAAATACGCGGCTGCATAGTCCAGTGCGCCTTGGGCAATTCCTACAGCTTGGGCAGCGATCGTGACTCGAGTGTGGTCCAGAGTCTGCAGAGCCAGTTTGAAACCAGCGCCTTCTTGACCGATAAGTCGATCGGCTGGAATGCGGACATTGTCCAAATAGATCTCACGAGTCGGAGATCCCTTAATGCCGAGCTTTTTTTCCAACTCGCCCACGCTAAAGCCAACATCTGAATCCTCAACGACGAATGCGCTGATACCGCGGGATCGCTCATCAGGATTGGTCGATGCAAAGACGGTGTAGAAACGAGATACACCAGCATTGGTAATCCACCGCTTCACGCCATTGAGTACCCATTCATCGCCATCGCGGACGGCCCGAGTGCGCATGCTGGCCGCATCGCTGCCAGCTTCAGGTTCGGATAACGCGTAGGAGAACAAGGCTTCACCGGCAGCAAGCGGGCGTAAGTACTGTTCTTTAATTTCGGTGGTGCCCACCAATATCAAGGGCAACGAGCCCAACTTGTTGACCGCAGGAATTAACGAGGATGAGGCGCAAGCCCGAGCCACTTCTTCAATGACAATTGCGGTCGCCAATGCATCAGCTCCGTTGCCGCCAAATTCGGCTGGCACATGCAAGGCGTGCATCTCGGAAGCCACCAGTGCCTCCAGCGCCTCCTGCGGAAAACGAGCCTGGTCATCGACCTCCGCCGCAAAGGGGGCGATCTGCTTGGTGGCTAGGTCACGAACCGCCTCCCGCAGGTCTTCGTGCTCCTGGGCTGGGCGATAGAGATCAAAGTCCGGGGTCAAGAGGGGACTCCTTGTCAGGCGGGGCATGTGAGCGTAAGTGACTGGCCAGTAACCAATGGTAGGACAGCCCCTCGGTCCTGCACTTTCGGCCATGGCTGGCATACCCTGTCCGTAATGGCGAAGACAGAACTTCCCCCGCCTAGCGCCGGCCAAGCAGGATCAACCGCAGGCGCCACAGCGGACGGGATGACCCGGGCCCAGCGGCGCGTAGCCGCTCGCGAGACTCGCCTACCCAAAAATCAGCCCATCACTCGGCTACGTGAAGTGGACCTCCTGAGATTCATCGCAGCCGCAGCAGTGATGCTCTTCCACTACACAGCACGCCTCAACCCAGCTTGGGGTGCCGATGTAACTCCCGCATCAGTTTTCCCGCAACTGTCCCAATTCACTCGCTATGGCTTCCTCGGCGTTGAACTGTTCTTCTTGATTTCAGGCTTTGTCATCTTGATGACTGCTTGGGGTCGCAAGGTCGGCGAATTCACCATCGCACGATTCACTCGACTTTTCCCCGCCTATGTATTCGCGGTGATTTTCACCACCATTATCGTGACCGCCTTCAGTCGCATCGGCAATGATCCAGGACCACTGCAGATCCTGACGAACATGACCTTGCTTCAAGAACCACTGGGCATTGCAAGTGTTGATGGTGTCTATTGGTCGCTTTTGGTTGAACTCAAGTTCTATTTCTTGATGGCGTGCTTGGTCGCATTTGGTGTCACTTACCGTCGAGTGGTCTCGTTTATGGGACTGTGGCTGATCGCCACTGTGGCCCTACAAGCAGCCGCCACCCAAGGACAAAATATTGCGTTTCTCGACTTCTTCCTCTTCCCCCGTTGGAGTCCGTACTTCATCGCCGGAATGGCGTTCTATTTGATCCACAAGTTCGGTTCAAATCTGGTGCTCTGGATCATGGTCTTCGTCACCTGGATCATCACTTTGTCCACCGTGGCCAAGGAAGCTGCAGGAGCCGAGCGCATCGTGGGAGTTCCCGTTAATCCGGTCACAATGTACGCAGGAATCACCGCTATTTACTTGGTGATGGCACTTGTGGCTGTTGGAGGCCTGAGATGGATGTCTTGGCGTCGACTGACCACCCTTGGCATCTTGACCTATCCGCTCTATCTGCTCCACGAGTGGATAGGTTGGGTCATCATCGATCGATTGCACGCCGACTTCACCCCATGGCAGACCTTGGGGATCACCGTGGCCAGCATGATCGCCTTAGCCTGGCTTGTGGCGCACTTCATTGAGGCCCCTTTATCAAAGACCGTACGAAACGCACTGAACCGATCACTGCAACAGATGCGTGCGGAAGGTCGGTAACCTCACACCTATGCGCATCTCAGTGATCGGTACTGGATACCTCGGTGTCACCCATGCCGCTTGCATGGCCGATCTTGGCCATGACGTCATCGGAATTGACATTGATGCTGAAAAGGTGGCCGCCCTCAACGAAGGGGTCCTCCCCTTTCATGAACCTGAGCTCCCTCAAGTGCTTCAACGCGCCTTGGCATCAGGACGGCTGACCTTCACCACGTCTTGGTCACAAGTAGCCCAAAGTGCTGACGTTCACTTCCTGTGCGTGGGAACCCCGCAACAGCCGAACTCACCAGCAGCCGATCTGTCTCAAGTCAACGGCGCTATCGCCGCACTCGCGCCACACCTTGATCGGCCAACCCTGGTGGTGGGAAAGTCGACGGTTCCGGTAGGCACCGCGCAACGTTTGACCGCTGAACTCCAAGCAAGCGCTCCTGCCGGGAGCGATGTCCACCTGGCGTGGAATCCCGAATTCTTACGCGAAGGTCACGCCGTCGCAGACACTCTTGAGCCCGATCGATTGGTCATCGGAGTTACTGCAAGATCTGATGAGGCAATCCTGCGAGAGGTGTACGACAAACTCCTGCGTGCCTCCGTTCCCCTGATCGTCGCGGATCTACCCACGGCTGAATTGGTGAAAACAGCAGCCAATGCTTTCCTAGCCACGAAGATTTCCTTCATCAACGCGATGGCCGAACTGTGCGAGGCAACCGGTGCGGACGTGAGCGTGTTGGCTGATGCCATCGGACAAGACGAGCGCATTGGTCGGCGCTTTCTTAACGCCGGATTGGGTTTTGGCGGCGGTTGCTTGCCGAAAGATATTCGCGCTTTCCGAGCCCGTGCCAGTGAGCTTGGAGTCGGTGATGCGCTGAGTTTCCTCGATGATGTTGATGCCATCAACCAACGATGCCGAACCCGCGCGGTCGCCGCAGCACTAACTTTGTGTGCAGGCTCACTGAAGGATAAGAAGGCCGCTGTTCTTGGTGCCGCATTTAAGCCTGACAGCGATGATGTACGAGATTCACCGGCCCTTGATGTTGCCCGCGAACTTCAAGAGCTTGGCGCTATCGTCACGATTTACGATCCGCAGGCAAACAGCACGGCCGCACAACGACTTCCCAGTGCCACTTACGCTGACTCAACCCAAGAAGCAGTTTCTGGAGCCGAGGTGGTTTTACTTCTGACTGAATGGAACGAATTCCGGTCTTTAGATCCGCTGACGCTTAAGGATCTAGTGGCACAGCCCATCATGATAGACGGGCGAAATGTTCTTGATCGCCAACTCTGGGCCGATTCTGGGTGGACCATCCACAGCTTGGGCCGCGGAACGCTTTCTTAGCGACGCAGGTTTTCACCCTTAGACTTGGCCACCGCGTTCAATTCGGCTTGAAACTTCACCATCGCTGTGCGCAACGATTCATCGGCAACACCAAGGATGCGAACAGCCAGCAAGCCAGCATTGCGGGCATTGTCAACGGCAACTGTTGCGACAGGGACACCCGCCGGCATCTGCACAATGGAGAGTAAGGAATCAAGTCCATCGAGATTTTTTAGCGAAACTGGAACACCGATGACTGGAATGGGTGTGACGGCGGCCAACATGCCAGGCAAATGAGCCGCACCACCGGCTCCAGCGATGATGACCGCAAGTCCGCGATCGGCTGCCGTTCGGCCGTACTCAATCATCTCCGCTGGCATGCGATGAGCCGAGACAACATCTGCTTCATACGGCACGGAAAATTCATCGAGGGCATCAGCGGCAGCTTGCATCACCGGCCAGTCAGAATCGCTGCCCATTACTAGTCCAACAATTGGTGCCTGCTGGCTCATTGCATCTCCCATCGAGTACCTCTACTGCGTAATTTCACCAGTTAAGTAAGCGGCAGCATGCCGCCCACGCTCAAGCAGATCGTCAAGATCATCGCCAATAACGGTGACATGTCCGACCTTACGGCCAGGACGAACTGCTTTGCCGTACATATGGATCTTCAAGCCGGGGTCATGGGCCATGCAGTGCAAATACGCCTTGTACATGTCTGGGTGATCGCCACCAAGAACGTTGACCATCACCGCGTAAGGAGCAACAGCTGCTGTCGAACCAAGAGGCAGGTCTAAGACCGCCCGAAGGTGCTGTTCAAATTGGCTGGTTACCGCGCCATCAATGCTCCAGTGACCGCTGTTGTGTGGGCGCATCGCCAATTCATTAACTAAGACTCCCTGGTCGGTTAAAAACATTTCCACGGCGAGCATCCCAGTGACTTCAATGACCTGTGCGATTCTCAACGCGATGGCCTGAGCAGCCAGCGCTAGATCCTCATCAATGGGAGCGGGAGCGATAACTTCACGACATACGCCATCACGCTGGGTGGTTTGCACCACTGGGTACACCGCTGCTTGTCCATGGGGAGAGCGAGCAACTTGAACAGCCAGCTCGCAACTGAAATCGACATATTGTTCGGCCAGCCATTGTCCGTTTGAGCCGGCCATCAGCTCTTGGGCTTGGACTTGATCACGGACGATGAGAACACCTTTGCCGTCGTATCCACCACGTGCAGTTTTCAGGACAACCGGCCAACCGCAGGTCTGCGCAAATTCAGCAACATCGCTAGCGCTAGCCACTTCGCGCCAAGCAGGGCAAGGGATACCAGCAGCGGACAAAGTTTTTCGCATTTCAAGCTTGTCTTGTGCATTGATCAGCGCAGCAGGTCCTGGTCGGACCAGAATTCCCTCAGCCACAAGGGCATCTAAATGGCGCGTTGGCACATGTTCATGATCAAAGGTCAGGACATCGCACCCACGCGCAAAGGCAAGCAAGTCCTCATATTTGTTGTGATCCCCGATAAAGGCTGACCGCACCACCTGGGCGGCCGATTCGTCAGCATCTAAGGCTAGAACTTCGAAACCAACGCCAAGCCCGATCGCTGCTTGCGCGCACATGCGGGCTAATTGCCCGCCGCCGACCATGCCAACCACTGGGAAACTCACTGGCTAATCCTACCGGTCGGCTAGGCCAACTCTGCGTGTGGAGCAGGTAACCTGTTGTCCATGAGGGCTTTGTATCAACGCTTCGCACACCTCATACATGAACTAGCAAAATTCGGCGTTGTCGGCGCTTTTGCATTTGTTATCGACGTTGGAACTTTCAATCTCTTGCGCTACGCCGGGACGGGTGGTCAAGGACCGCTTTTTTCACATCCTTTAACTGCCAAAGCTATCGCCGCCCTACTTGGTATGACGTTTGCCTATTTTGCGAACAGGCACTGGACATGGGGCGATCGGGAGCGAACAAGTTTTCGCCGTGAATATGTCTTATTCTTCGCCTTCAATGGAGTTGCACTGGTCATTGCCGAAGGTGTGCTGTGGATCAGTCACTACAAACTTGGATTTACCTCAGCTCTTGCCGACAATATTTCTGCGAACGTCATTGGACTGCTACTGGGAACTGCTTTCCGGTTTTACGCCTACCGACGTTGGGTCTTCCCCGAGACACTCGAGGCTGCCCTTGGTGAAGAAAGCTCGCCAGGATCGCCTTCGGCCACCACGGCCTGAGTTAGAGAATCAAGTTCTTGACCATCTTTGTCCCGTTGCACCAGGAAGAGAGCAAACTTTGTGGGCTCAGTTGAGACCAACTCGAGTCGCCCACCAAGGTGTTCAGCCAGTGCTCGAGCTACCGACAATCCCAGGCCGGTGCCTTCGCCCCCAGTGACCCGACGTTCGAACAGGGAACTTCGAAGGTCGGCAGAAATCGAATGACCTTCGTCTTGCACGTCAACAACGGCTAGGCCAGCCGAATCTCGAACACTTACCTTCACTGTTCCCTCGCCATGAACCAATGCGTTATCAATCAGGGTGGCCAAGATCTGCTGGAGTGGGCCAAGTAGTCCAGAGACAACAATGTCTGAATGCACGATCGAGAGCTGACGCCCCGAGGTTGCGTGCTTGGAAAAAATTGGCGCCCATTCGGCTTCTTGTTGCATCAAAACTTCGCGAAGGTTCACATCGGTTGACGCCACATCAAGGTTCTTACTAACGGCTAACAAATCCACGACCACAGACTGAAGGCGATCGACTTGCTCATGAGCGGTGGAAATTCCAGCTCGCGCCGAATCCAGATCCACCCGATCAATGGCCTGCAACACCTCATCGAGTTGAAGTTCGATGGCGGTCAGCGGCGTGCGAATTTGATGGGTCACATCGGCAACGAGCCGGCGATCGGTTTGGGCCATTGATGCAACTCGCTCAGAACTAGCATCCAAACTGTCGGCGATTTGATCAAGGTCGGCCATCCCATACCGCCTTGCCGGGCGCAAGTCACCACTTCCAATGCGGGCCGCATCATCTGCAAGCGTGTCCAGCACTGAGGTCAATGTGCGAGAGCGCCGAAGTGCAACCAGGAATGCCACCAACATGGCAAGACCAATGATGATGACGATGTTCAGCGCCACCTTTGTCAGTGAAACCACTGAATTGATTGGTTGAGTAATCACCGATCGAAAGCCGGCCTGTTCACTTACCCCAGTAACTACCGGACCCGATGGTTGTGCCCCAAAACTCTCCGTTGTGCCGTCAGGTTCAGTGATCACTGTGAGCCGGTTTTGCGGGAAATACGGCGCCAACGAGGCGGCATCATTACTAAGGCCTTGAGACTGACGATATTGAACGACCCTCAGCGCATCTTGGGCTTCCTGTTGGGCAATGGTGTTGGCCCTAGACCTGATCCCAAGGCTTGAAAACGAGAGCAAGGGAATAGCGATTATCAAAGCCGTGGCAAACACAGTTGTCACAATTGCAACGATTATTCGACGGCGCACGTCAGTTCCCAGGATGGGTTTCGAAGCGCAGACCAACACCGCGCACCGTTGAGATGTAGCGGGAATCCGATGCCGAGTCGCCTAACTTGCGTCGCAACCACGACACATGCATATCTAAAGTCTTACTCGACCCGTACCAGTGCGTGTGCCACACCTCACGCATCAATCTCTCCCGCGCAATGGTGTTGCCATGTTCCTTCATGAGCGCGTGCAGGAGATCAAATTCCATCCGGCTGAGATTAAGTTCACGATCCCCAACAAATGCCTTACGTGCATCGGCATCAAGGATCACATCTTGCACGCGCAGGGTATTGGCGTGGTCGACTTGACCCCGACGAAGCAGGGAGCGAATTCGGGCCATCAATTCCTTGGCCCGGAACGGCTTTGACACGTAGTCATCAGCACCCATCTCAAGCCCCACAACCACATCCATCTCAGAGCCACGGGCTGTCAAAATCAAAATAGGCAACCGTGGATCGCTGGCTCGAATTGTCCGGCAAACCTCTAGCCCATCAATATCTGGAAGGCCAAGATCAAGAATTAGAAGGTCCTGTTTTCCTTTGCGCATGCTGTCAATGGCCTCTTGCCCGAGCTGCGCTAGTTGGACCTCATGACCTTCACGTTCGAGCGCGCGTGCAAGCGGTGCAGCAATAGCTACATCATCTTCAACGAGCAGGACACGTCCCATATGTCCAACTTAGACCTATCCGGCAAGAGCCGATCCCAAAAGGGCTCGCAAGGTGGCTGAAACTCCCACAAGGTGGTCATCGGTATCACCAAGGACCTCCACTAGCCAAGATCCACTCACGGCTGCGGCCACTGTCGAACAGCCCCTCACCCGAGCCAAGTCAGCGGTCTCATCGTCAGCGCGCACCAAGACACCCACGCCGCTGGCCGCCTCCCACCACGTCGGGTCGTTGGTGAGGTCTTGACCGCTGGTGACGTCTAATCCATCACGCACCGTTGAAAATGCAACGGCACGAGTGGTGCCCCCATCAATGATTGATACAACCCAACCCACTGCGCCGATCACATCGGCAGCCGCATCAATGACCGCAACAAGTCGATCAATAGGGCTTAGTTGTGCTGACATGACCAAGACGCGAAGACCAGCTTCGAGTGCGTTATTTGCCCGCTCAGCATTTGTTGCCCAAACAGGACCAGAGCGCCTACGCCTGCGCCGCTCGATGGGTTCAGTCAAGGGAGTGTCACGGCCAGCCAGCAGGACGCGACTCGACCCTTCCCGCTTTGCCGCATACTGGGCCTCATCAGCCCATCCCAAAAGCCGACGCGAGGTTACTTCACCACTAACTCCGGGGGCCGAGGTTGATGACACCCCAATCGCCAAACCACCTGGGTACATTGATTTTTCTAGCGCGTTCAAAATTGAGTTAGCAAAGGGTTCTGCTTCTTCTAATGCTAAGCCCGGAAGGATGATGGCAAATTCATCGCCACCGATTCGACCGGCCAGTGAGCGCGGCACTCGCCCTGCTGATTGTGAAATTGCGTCAGCGCATGCGCGAATGAGGCGGTCCCCTGCTTGATGGCCTTCATTATCGTTAGCAAATTTCAAACCGTTGACATCTGCCATCACCACCGACACCGGTATATCCGTGACTTGGTATTCCACCAACGCTCGCTCAAGGGCCAGATCAATAGCTCGCCGATTGGCAAGGCCGGTTAACGGATCGGAATAGACCAAATGTTCAACCCGTGAAAAACGCTCTGCCTGAGCTAAACCCGATGCCAATACGGCGGACAGTGCCTCACCAAGTTCGATATCGGCATCTTCAAAAACTGCTTCACCTACGGCGCGGGTGGCAAAGACTTGGCCCCAAATTCGGCCATCAAGCAAAATGGGGATGACGAGAGCACAGGCCTTCCCGCGAACAGTCAAGTGGCGAATGGCTTCAGGATCGGCCTGCGGATCATTGATGTTAAGGACGTGCCCAGCCGCATCGTGGGCAAGCAGATCCACCATAGGAAGTTCCTGCAGCGTCGAGGTGAGTTCAGTGGGCTGGGCCTGCTCCCAATCAGCCAACGCGCCCACATTGATCAGCATCGCAATGACTCCGCGGTCCCGCTCAAGGTGGCCTATGGCAACTGAGGATGCACCTAGGGCGAACCGAACTTCGTTGGCAGCCGTTTCTAAGAGTTCTGACATCTCTCGTGGTTCCGAGAGGACTCGCGACAATCGTGCGACGCTACGCAACCGCGAACGAGCAAGATCGGAATCCACGACTAATCCTTCGCTGGCTTAGGAGCCATCACTTGGCGCACCGGGCCCAGCCGAGCGACGGCGCAGATCATCTGCTTCGTACAAGCGATACACCTCGCGTTGAATGTTTTCAACATCTGGAACGCTGGCGATGATTAATGACCCTTGTTCGGCGGCCGATTGGACGCTTAATGTGCCGCAATTCAATATCCGCTCAGTTACCGTCTTATCGAAGGTGACGTTGTTAACTCGGGAGAGCGGCATATCGCGACCGATCCGACGAAACAAACCAGTGCGCACAATGATTCGGCGATTGGTGAAGACATAATCTGTTGTAAACCAATTCAAGAACGGTCTGAGGCACCAGCCGAGGATCAACACCACGGCCGAGACCCACGTGATACCACCAACTAGGCGAGCTAGAAACCCCGAGCCATTAAAGGTGGACAACAAGAACGAAGCTCCGGCGACGGTAAGGATTAAGACCACGGCAGGCACGATCAAGGAGCGCCAATGTGGTCTCATCTCAAACGCGATGCTCTCGCCATCACCGAGCAACTTGGCTGGATAGGTCATGCTTCATCGTTCCATGCTGGCCATGGGCTCGCCTACCGACCCGCCAACCCCAACCCGACTACGCGTTAGCGAACCTGAACAACGTCCCCAGCGGTCACGCAGACCCGCTGCCCAGCACTCGTGCTGACCACAAGTGCCCCAGTGGGTTCGATATCTACGGCTTGGCCTGTGAGTACCTGCCCCGATGGCAAGGTCACATCAACCGTGCTGCCAAGAGTTGAACTCAACCTTCGGTAAGGATCCAACACATCCAATGGCCATGGCTGATCAACCGCTAAGTCAGACAGCATTGACCCAATGCTCGCCAACACAGTGGTAAAGAAATGTGGCACGTCTTGGTCTGACCCAATGGCATCTTCAAGTAAGAGTGAGGTTGCCATGTCAATCGGCGGCTGCGACATCATCGTGTTGATGCCTACCCCGATGATTAAGGCATCGGGAGGGCAGTGATTAGCCAATATGCCGGAGAGCTTTTTTTGGTTGATCAAGATGTCGTTGGGCCATTTGACCGAAGCCGACAAACCAAACTCGTCCGCTAGGGCCTGGGCAATGGCAACAGCGGTCAGCAGTGGCACGATGCCAAGATCTGCAACTGCTCGCGGCGATCTCAACAAGAGGGAAAACCAGAGACCTTGACCGGCGGGGCTTTCCCACGCACGCTCGAGCCGACCTCTGCCCTGCACCTGTTCGTGTGCCAGCAAAACAAGACCTGACTGCGCTCCAGCCTGCGCGTGGCCGACCAGGTCGGCTTGAGTTGAGCCAGTCTGCGAAACCTCGACCAGCTTGTGCCACGGCTTAGGAAGGATGATGTCCACGTGGCTAGGCTACGGATGAATTGTTTCGCGTGCTTGGAGGACTCATGGCAAAGGCTCAGGCGGGCAACCCTGCCGAGATCGACATCCACACCACGGCCGGCAAGATCGCCGACCTTGAGGGCCGGCGCTACCAAGCCACCCACGCCGCTTCTCAAGCATCCGTTGAGAAGCAACATGCCCGCGGAAAGAAGACCGCTCGAGAGCGCATCGACCTACTTCTCGATGAAGGCTCATTTGTCGAATTTGATGAATTGGCACGGCACCGCTCAACCAACTTCGGCCAAGAAAACAATCGCCCCTACGGCGATGGTGTAGTCACCGGATACGGAACTGTAGACGGCCGTCCGGTTGCGGTGTTCTCACAAGACTTCACAGTCTTTGGTGGATCTTTGGGCGAAGTCTTCGGCGAAAAGATCGTCAAAGTCATGGACTTTGCCCTCAAGACCGGCTGCCCCATGATCGGAATCAACGACTCTGGTGGCGCACGCATTCAAGAAGGCGTTGTAGCTCTTGGTCTTTACGCCGAAATTTTCAAGCGCAATGTTCATGCCTCAGGAGTCATTCCTCAAATCTCGTTAATCCTTGGACCGTGTGCAGGTGGCGCCGTTTACTCCCCGGCCATCACCGACTTCACCATCATGGTTGACCAAACCTCCCACATGTTTATCACCGGACCTGAGGTCATCAAAACTGTGACCGGGGAAGACGTTGAGATGGAAGAACTTGGTGGCGCACGAACCCACAACACCAAGTCAGGTAATGCTCACTACTTCGCCGCCGACGAAGAAGACGCCATCGACTACGCCAAGTCGCTGCTGGCTCACCTTCCGTCAAACAATCTCTCCGATCCACCGGCCTACCCCGAACAGGCCGACCTGGCAATTAGTGATGAGGATCGCGAACTTGACACGTTGATTCCCGATTCAGCCAACCAGCCCTATGACATTCGCACTGTCATTGAGCACGTAGTTGATGAGGGTGACTTCCTCGAGGTGCAGGCGCTGTTTGCACCTAACATCGTCATCGGATTTGGCCGCGTTGAAGGTAACGTTGTCGGAATTGTCGCCAACCAACCTATGCAGTTTGCTGGCTGCCTTGATATTGATGCCTCGGAAAAAGCGGCTCGATTTGTTCGAACCTGCGATGCATTTAATGTTCCCGTTGTCACCTTCGTTGACGTACCGGGATTCTTGCCCGGTGCTGATCAAGAATGGAACGGAATTATTCGTCGTGGCGCGAAATTGATTTATGCCTACGCGGAAGCAACGGTTCCACTGGTTACCGTCATTACCCGTAAGGCCTACGGAGGCGCTTACGACGTTATGGGATCCAAGCACCTAGGCGCTGACATCAACTTGGCTTGGCCAACAGCACAAATTGCGGTGATGGGAGCTCAAGGCGCGGTGAACATTTTGTATCGCAAGGAGCTAGCCGACGCGAAGGATCCAGCGCAGCGACGAACTGAACTTCAAAATGACTATGAAGACATGCTGTGTAACCCATATGTGGCCTGCGAGCGCGGCTACGTTGACGAAGTCATTTTGCCCTCTGAAACCCGTGCTCGAGTTACCACTGCGCTGCGAGCGTTAAGTACCAAGCGGGCCTCGATGCCACCACGCAAGCACGGGAACATTCCACTGTAATGACGAGCTCATTTGATATTGCTGTGCGCGCTGGAAACCCCAGCCCAGAGGAACTGGCTGCGGTCATCGCTGTGTTGATGAGTGCATCAAGTACCTCAGATACAAGTGCTCATGCGACCCAATCAAAGTGGAACCACCCCAGTAGCCGGGTTCGCACACCTGTTAGTCCAGGCCCGAATGCTTGGCGTACTGCGGCGCGGTTCTAAGGGTAATCATGAAGCGCATAATTTTGGCCAGTGCATCAGGCGCACGTTCGCGGCTACTGAGTGCAAGTGGCATTGCGCACTCGACCTTGGTCAGCGGAGTGGACGAGGCCGCACATGTGGCAAGTCTTGGGCCAAGTCCGTTGCCCACCACGGTCGCGTTATCGCTTTCGCAGGCAAAGGCGCAAGCCGTTGCACAGCTGATGGATGCCAGCGATCAGCGAAGAACCTACGTTGTCGGTTGCGATAGTTTGCTTGAACTTGACGGGCAGATATTTGGCAAGCCAGCAGATCTTGAAGAAGCTGCCCGCCGTTGGCAAGCCATGCGCGGACGTACCGGCACTTTGCATACCGGGCACACCGTCATAGATATTCAAGGTCAAGTCTGGGTGCATGATGTCGCCTCAACGGCGGTTAACTTTGGCACCCCTGACGACGATGAGGTTTTGAACTACCTTGCAACGGGAGAATCGCTCAATGTTGCTGGCGGGTTCACCCTTGATGCGCTCAGCGCCCCGTTCATTGACAGCATTGTTGGAGACCCGTCAAATGTGATCGGCCTGTCGTTGCCACTGCTACGACGGCTAATGCGGGAATTGGGCGTTCGCTGGACTGATTTGTGGACCCAAGCCAGCGTCTGACCCCCTGAAGAACGGCACTGAGAAATACCTGAGGGTCTACCCCTGAGGCCTCAATCAGTTGCCTAGACTGAGCAGGCGCTACGGCGCATAAGTCCGAGTCGACTGAATTGAAGGGTTTAAACGTGCGCAAGGTCCTCATTGCCAACCGCGGTGAAATTGCGATTCGAGTAGCGCGCGCCTGTCGCGACGCTGGCCTGACCAGTGTGGCCGTGTACGCGGATTCGGATCGCGATGCCCAACACGTCAAGGCTGCCGATGAGGCATATTCGCTCGGCGGATCAACTGCAGCTGAGACGTACCTAGTGATCGACAAGTTGCTTGCTGTTGCCCAGCAAAGCGGTGCCGATGCCGTCCACCCTGGCTATGGGTTCTTGAGCGAAAACGCGGCCTTTGCCCAAGCAGTTATTGATGCCGGACTGACCTGGATTGGCCCTCCGCCTAGCGCTATCGACTCGCTGGGTGACAAGGTTAAAGCTCGTCACATTGCACAGCGGGCTGGTGCTCCGTTAGTTGCTGGCACTGCCGATCCGGTTGAAAATGCGGACGAAGTTGTTGCCTTTGCGAAGGAACACGGTTTACCTATCGCGATCAAGGCTGCCTTCGGCGGTGGCGGTCGTGGTCTAAAGGTCGCATGGACCATTGAGGAAATTCCCGAACTTTTTGAATCAGCTGTGCGTGAGGCCGTTGCAGCTTTCGGTCGCGGGGAATGCTTTGTTGAGCGTTACCTTGACCGACCACGGCATGTTGAGACTCAGGTTCTTGCCGATCAGCACGGAAACGTCGTGGTGGTTTCAACCCGTGACTGCTCCTTACAACGTCGCCACCAAAAACTCGTTGAAGAAGCTCCCGCCCCATTCCTTAGTGATGAGCAAAATGCTGAGCTGTATCGCGCATCGAAAGCCATCATTGCTGAAGCGGGCTACTTCGGAGCCGGCACTTGCGAATTCCTCGTCGGACAAGACGGCACCATTTCCTTCCTTGAAGTTAATACGCGTTTGCAGGTTGAACACCCAGTCAGTGAAGAAGTCACTGGCCTGGACCTTGTGCGCGAGCAATTCCGCATCGCTGATGGGCAAGTGTTGGGATACGAGGATCCAGCAGTTACCGGCCACTCCTTCGAGTTCCGCATTAACGGCGAAGATCCGGGCCGTAACTTCCTGCCCGCTCCTGGCGTTCTGGTTTCCTGGGAGCCACCCAGTGGCCCTGGAGTTCGCCTGGATGCAGGGTTTATCCAAGGTGATGTGATCGGCGGAAACTTCGACTCACTTCTGGCCAAATTGATTGTCACTGGGACAACTCGTCAACAAGCACTTGAGCGCTCACGTCGAGCATTAGATGAATTTGTGATTGATGGAATTCCTACTGCCCTGACCTTCCACAGCGTCGTGGTTCGCGAGCCAGATTTTGCCCCTGACAATCCTGAGGATTCATTCAAGGTTCACACTCGTTGGATTGAAACTGAGTTCAACAATGAAATCCCGGCCTACAGCGGAACTATTGCGCAGGCTCCTGAGGATGGTCAGCGTCAAGCGCTCACTGTTGAGGTGGGCGGCAAGCGCGTTGAGGTTGTGGTTCCGGCCGGCTTAAGTCTTGGGGGTGCAGGCAACTCTGGTGGTTCCTCGAAGAAGCCAACCAAGCGAGCCGGTAGTAAGAAGGCCAGTGCGGCAGCCAGCGGTGACTCGTTGACTTCACCTATGCAGGGAACCATCGTCAAATTAGCTGTTGAAGAAGGTGCCACGGTTGAGGTTGGCGACCTGATTGTTGTCCTTGAAGCTATGAAAATGGAACAGCCGCTGAACGCACACAAGGCAGGAACGATCACTGGGCTTGCCGCCGAAGTCGGCGCGACTGTCTCGGCTGGAGCCGTGCTGTGTCAGATCAAGGACTAGTTGCTTAGCAGTGGCTTACGCCTAGGTCTATGTGACTTTGGAACCTAATGACTGTGGCCTGACGTACTTCGGCGCTTTTGAGGTCCATGATGTGAAGCACCACTCCAATGAAAGGTGCAGATCGTGACCGATCAACCGGACGAAGGCTTTACTCCGCCTACCCCGCCCCAGCCGCCAGTCGGTGGGACTCCACCACCTCCTCCGCCACCCCCACCTGCCTACGGCGGTTCCGGTAGCGGATCAGCTGGTGGCGCAAGTTCTGTGGATATTGGCGCAGCCTTCTCGTGGGCCATGAACAAATTTGGCTCTAACGCTGTCATTTTGATAGCTCTGGCGGCCGTAGTGTTCGTCATCCGATTTATCGGAAGCCTTGTCCAAAAAGGAATTCTCAATTCGCTGACTAGTGGTAACTGCGACACCAGCATCGTGGTCAATGGCCAATCCATTGTCACTAGTGGACCGTGCGTTGCCTCCTTTGCCACGACGATCACCTCTTCGCTGATTACAGCGATCGTGTTTGGTGTCTTGGCGTGGATCGCCACGATCGGGATCTACCGGGCTGCATTGAAGACCACTCAGGGACAAACTCCTGGTTTTGACAACCTCACCACTGGCGAGAACCTCGGCAAGTACATTGCCGTGGCCATTGTGTACGGCTTGCTCATTGGGATCGGTCTTGTCCTTTGTGTAGTTCCCGGAATTGTGGCTGCGTTCTTGTTCCAACTTGCACCGTTTTATGCATTGGACAAGGGATTGTCAGTCGGCGATGCATTGAAGGCCTCATACGAGGCTGCTACCAAGAACTTCGTCCCGGTGCTCCTTATGACCATCATCAGCGCCATCACGGGTTTGGTCGGGTCTTTCCTCTTCGGCGTTTTAACGTTGGTAGCGCTGCCCTTCGCAGCACTTTTTATCGCCCACGTCTATCGCCAGCTCAACCGCGAGGAAATCGCGGCATAACTGCTCAGACAAAGGCCCGGCATCCTTGTGGGTGCCGGGCTTTTGTGAGTTAGGAGCGCAAATGGAGTCGTCGAGCCGCTTCTGCAATGGAGCCTGTCATCGACGGATAGACCGTGAACGAGTTGGCAATTTGATCAACGCTGAGTTGTTGATCAACGGCGATGGCAATGGGATAAATCAATTCGCTGGCCTTTGGAGCCACGACAACTCCGCCAACAACAATGCCGGTACCTGGGCGACAAAAAAGTTTGACAAATCCGTGGGTAACACCTGACATTTTGGCACGGGCATTAGTGGCTAGCGGCAGGTGCACAGAAGTGGCTTCAATCAAGCCATTGTCAATATCGGCCTGCGACCAGCCGACCGTTGCAATTTCTGGGTCCGTAAATACATTCGCGCATACGCCCTTTAAGTCCAGCGGGACAACTGCATCGCCCATCGCATGGCGCATCGCAATCCGGCCCTGCATAGCAGCAGTTGAGGCCAACATCAAAATCCCCGTGCAATCCCCTGCTGCGTAAATCCCGGCAACAGAGGTTCGGGAAACCTTGTCAGTGACGATAAAGCCGGCGTCATCTAAGGCCACTCCCAGACCATCTAGACCCAAATCGGCGGTATTGGGAACCGACCCAACGGCCATGAGGCAATGAGTGCCCTCAACAACTTCGCCACTTTGAAGGACCACGCGCACTCCACTTTCAGTGCGCTCCACCGACGTAGCTCTGGCATTGGACATGATCACCATGCCGCGATGCCTGCATACTTCTTCAACAACTGCCGCTGCATCAGGATCCTCATTGGGCAAGACGCGTGTGCGAGAAGAGATCAAGACAACCTCTGAACCCAGTGCGTTATAGGCCGAGGCAAACTCCGCACCGGTAACACCGGAGCCAACAACAATGAGTTTTTCTGGCAAGGTGGGCAGGTCGTAGATTTGCTCCCAGGTCAAAATCCGCTCGCCGTCGGGTTCGCTGCCTGCCACAATTCGAGGACTCGCACCAGTTGCAATCAAGATCACATCCGCTACAAGTTCTTCATCATTGACCGCAACTACATGTGCCGACTTAAGACGGGCTGAACCGCGGATCAAGGCGATGCCAGCATTGGTCAGCGACATTTGTACATCGTGCGACTGCGCTGTGGCCAAATTCTTAATGCGCGAATTGACTTCCACCATGTCCACATGAACCACACCAGGACTCGGGGCTTGATCGTGAATGCGAACACCCAGCGCGCCAGATTCCGAAGCCATGGTGACCACCTCTGCGGTGGCAATCAGGGTCTTACTGGGTACGCAGTCGGAAAGGACCGCAGAGCCACCCCAACCATGGGCTTCAACAATGCTCACTTGGGCACCTAATTGAGCCGCGACAAGGGCAGCTTCATACCCGCCAGGACCGCCACCGATGATCACTACTGATGTCACAAGCCCAAATTCTGCCCTGAAGGCACTATCGTGCGGACGTGACCCTCTACGCCGCGTACGGATCAAACCTTGATCCCCGTCAAATGCACGAGCGCGCACCCCACTCGCCACCCTCAGGCTCAGGCTGGCTTCAAGGCTGGCGATTGACCTTTGGAGGCGAGGATCTGGGCTGGGAAGGGGCGCTAGCCACCGTGGTCGAAGATGCAGACCATCAGGTCTTTGTCATGCTTTACGACGTCCCCGCCGGAGATGAGCGAGCCCTAGACCAGTGGGAGGGGGCCGAAACCGGCCTCTACCGCAAGCTCAGGGTTCGGGTCCAGGCCATTAATGAGGAAGTTTTGGCTTGGCTCTACGTACTCGATGCCTACGAAGGGGGCCTGCCTTCAGCTCGTTATCTGGGGATCATGGCTGATGCTGCTGAGGCCGCTAGCGCACCGGCTGACTACGTGGCCGACCTGCGGGCTAGGCCCTGCCGCTCCATTGGAGACTAGAGTTTAGGTTTTCCGCCCAATCCGCCGATGATCAAGGCATGGAGGCATACGTGGAGTCCGAAGATATCCGGATTATCCGACCCGCAGCTGTCCTTGACGAGCGCTTAGCCCTGACCGTGGTCAAGGAATTGGAACGTCTTGACGTGACTCTGGGCGGAGTCTGGAACGCCACCACTTCCCTTTGGCAACGCTACGACCGTCCATGGGATGGCCTTGATGGAACCCGTGGCTCAGCCGAACTCATCGGATCTATTGCCGTCATGTACGACACACCGGCCCGACGTCAGATCACTATCTACAAAGTCACCGCTACTGAATTCGGCATTGCCAGCGGGTGGACTGTTGACGGTATTTGTGATGAAGCTTTGGCAAGTGCTGGCATTACTTTGGCCACCTGCCCGCGGGCTGATTTAACCTCGCCACCGCCCAGTGATCCGTTTCGTTCGCGCTAATCCTGATCGAATGCTTGCAGGATCGCTTCAGCTGCCCGACTTGCCGTCATAGACCCAGAAGTAACTTCAGTGGTGACCTGCGCTGCTACTGACTGGGCAGCACCCGATGACTTCAGCCGGGAAATCAATTGGTCATTGACCATTGACCACATCCAATCAACCCGCTGAGTGGCGCGACGAGTATCAATCAAACCAGCATCATGCATACAGGTTCGGTGACGTTCAATCTCATCCCAAAGTTGCGACACTCCCTGACCGGTTAGCCCACTGCAGGTCAGGGCCATGGGTTGCCAGATTGCATCGGGGGGCTGAATCAAGTGCATCGCATCGGTGAGTTCACGCGCAGCACGACCAGCTTCGCTCGCATTGTCACCATCGGCCTTATTAACCGCAATAATGTCGGCTAATTCAAGGACACCTTTTTTGATTCCCTGTAATTGATCGCCCGTTCGAGCCAGCATCAGAACAACAAAGCAATCCACCATGTTGGCAACGGCTGTCTCCGACTGCCCGACGCCAACAGTTTCCACCAAGACCACATCAAAGCCAGCGGCTTCAACGACCACCATCGCCTCGCGGGTGGCACGCGTTACTCCACCTAAAGTTCCAGACGTTGGCGATGGCCGAATGAACGCTGATTCATTGACCGAGAGCTTTTCCATCCGGGTTTTATCACCCAAGATTGATCCACCACTGCGTGATGATGAAGGGTCAACGGCTAAGACGGCAACCTTGTGACCTGCTCCGGTCAGTTGCATGCCCAAGGTGTCAATCAAGGTCGACTTTCCGGCTCCCGGTACACCGGTGATTCCTACCCGTTGACTATTGCCCGCACGCGGAAGCAACGCAGCCAACATTTCTTGTGCCAAAACCTGGTGGGCAGCACGGGTGCTCTCTACCAGAGTCAGAGCCCGAGCCAACATGGTGCGATCACCGGCGAGAACTCCCTCAACATATGCGTCAAGGCCGAAGGTATCCGCCGGGGAGCTCACGAACGTGCCTGTTCCAATTTGTCTAAGAGATCATCAGCTGCGGCGGCGATGACGGTCCCTGGCGGGAAGATAGCGGTAGCCCCAGCGGCATAAAGCTCATCAAAGTCTTGAGGAGGAATAACACCGCCAACCACAATCAAAATATCTGCTCGCCCAACCTTGGCCAACTCATCGCGCAACTGAGGCACCAGAGTTAAATGTCCCGCCGCCAATGAGGAAACTCCGACCACATGCACATCGGATTCAGCGGCTTGAGCCGCAACCTCTGCAGGTGTTTGGAACAGTGGGCCAACGTCGACATCGAACCCCAAATCGGCAAAGGCAGTAGCGATAACTTTTTGTCCGCGGTCATGCCCGTCCTGACCCATCTTGGCTACCAAGATGCGTGGACGGCGGCCTTGATTGAGCGCGAAGGCTTCAGTGCGAACGCGCAGAGCACTGACCGAGTCTGACTCGCCCACCTCATTGCTGTACACACCTGAGATCGTACGGATTGAAGCTGTGTGACGACCAAAAACAACCTCTAGCGCGTCGGACATTTCTCCCACGGTTGCCCCGGCTCGGGCCGCATCGATGGAAACTGCCAACAAATTGTGCTCAAGATCGGTGCTTTGCCCCCGGGCAGCATCAGTAAGACGTGCCAAGGCGGCCTGGCAGGCGACTTCGTCGCGCTGGCTCTTAAGTTGCTTCAGTTTTGCCAACTGTTGCTCTCGCACTTGAGCATTTTCGACCTTGAGCACATCAATGTCTTCCCGCTCAAACAGGCGATACTTATTCACACCGATGACCGGTTGACGGCCTGAATCAATCCGGGCTTGAGTGCGAGCCGCTGCCTCTTCAACACGCAACTTGGGAATGCCAGCTTCGATGGCCTTTGTCATGCCACCTGCTTTTTCCACTTCTTGAATGTGTTCCCACGCACGCTGTGCCAAGTCAGCCGTCAATGCCTCCACGTAGTACGAGCCACCCCAAGGATCAATCACCGATGTGGTGCCAGATTCCTGCTGCAGGAACAACTGTGTGTTTCGTGCGATGCGCGCGCTGAAATCAGTAGGCAAAGCCAAAGCTTCGTCGAGTGCGTTGGTGTGTAGCGATTGCGTGTGGCCTTGGGTTGCGGCCATGGCTTCAATGCAGGTGCGGCCCACGTTGTTGAACACGTCTTGAGCTGTCAGCGACCAGCCAGATGTTTGACAGTGCGCCCGCAATGACAACGATTTTGGGTTCTTGGGTTCAAACTGCTCCATCAAACGCGTCCACACCAGTCGCGCGGCTCGCATCTTGGCCACTTCCATGAAGAAGTTCATGCCAATTCCCCAGAAGAAGGACAACCGTGGCGCGAAAGCGTCCACGTCAAGGCCTGCTTCAAGGCCGGCGCGCACATATTCGACACCATCGGCCAAGGTGTAGGCCAATTCCAAGTCAGCAGTCGCGCCTGCTTCCTGCAAGTGGTAGCCACTAATAGAGATTGAATTGAATTTGGGCATCTTTTGTGAGGTGAAAGAAAAAATGTCAGAAATGATGCGCATGGATGAGGCTGGTGGGTAGATATAGGTATTGCGGACCATGAATTCTTTGAGGATGTCGTTTTGAATGGTGCCCGACAACTGCTCCGGTGGAACACCCTGTTCTTCACCAGCGACTACGAATAGCGCAAGGATCGGCAAAACGGCGCCGTTCATCGTCATGGACACCGACATCTTGTCTAACGGAATACCTTCAAAGAGTTGGCGCATATCCAGGATCGAATCAATGGCAACACCAGCCATCCCCACGTCACCGGCCACTCGCGGATGGTCCGAGTCATATCCGCGGTGAGTAGCTAGGTCGAATGCGACACTCAAACCTTTTTGACCAGCCAAGAGGTTTCGGCGATAGAAGGCATTTGATGCTTCAGCAGTAGAAAATCCTGCGTATTGGCGAATAGTCCACGGCTGATTGACATACATCGTCGGGTACGGACCACGAACAAACGGCGCGATGCCTGGCAGAGAATCAACGAAGCCAAGGTTGGCCCGATCAGCATGGCTGTAGAGCGGGCGAACATCGATGCCCTCAGGCGTGGACCAAGTGAGCTCTTCGACCGGTTCACCAGTTTCCTGAGCAACATCGATACTCCAGCGCTCAAGGTCAACGGTTTGCACGTCATCATCGAGTTCCACATTGGCAAAGTTTGGAATTGAGGAATCGCTCATGCCTGCACCCCCAAACTATCGAGAGTTTGAGTCAAGGTCGCGACCACATCAATACCCATCGTGATGAAGGTGTTCACACCGGCCTGGTTAAGTTCTGATGTAAGTTCGCCACCAGATCCGGCGAGGTGGATTTGTCCCACACCTGCGTCAGTGAGCAAGGCCGCGTCCGTTAGACCTTCTTGGGAATAGATCTCATCACTTGAACACAGGCACACTAGATCGGCATTTTCAAATCGTGACAAAGTCTGAGCGGTTAATTCCACGACCTCGGCGCGAATGCCACCAGATTCATAGAAATTCTTAGCGAATGTGGTTCGAGCGGTGTAATCGGAGACCTCACCAAGTGCGGCCAGTAAGACCACCGGGGTCTTTGGCGCCGCATCGGCCCGATCTCTCAAGACTTCAAAACTTTGGGCATAGCGGATCCTCGGCAGACCTGCATTCTCAACAGCCGGTGCAGGCTCACGCACAACGGGGACTTCATACACATTGGGAAATTCACTCACGCCAGTGAGCGCATCTTTTCTATGCGCAATGCGAACCTGACGCTGAGTTGATGCATGGGCCAGATCAGTTGCAATGCGCCCGGCAGCAAGCTCAGCCGAAAAACCTCCGCGGCTTTCGATCTGAGTAAACAGCGTCCACGCCAATTGCGCCGTTTGGTCGGTCAGGGATTCGACAAACCAAGACCCACCGGCAGGATCAACGACCCGACCAACATGGGATTCTTCGATGAGCAAGGCAGATGTGTTTCGAGCCAACCGTCGCGACATTGCATCCGGCAAACCAATAGCAGCATCAAAGGGCAAGACCGTCACACTGTGAGCGCCACCAACTCCTGCGGCAAAGCCAGCCACGGTTCCTCTGAGCAGGTTGACCCACGGATCCCGGCGGCTCAACATGGCCCATGAGGTCACCACATGCTGTTTCATGGCGCACGCACCGGAGACTTGATCTTGATGTGCCCCACTTACCTGCGCCACCCGCGACCACAACCGTCGGGCAGCACGCAATTTGGCAATGGTGGCGAACTGATCGGCGGTGGCAGCAATTCGAAACTCCACCTGGTCAAAGGCTTGATCTACCGGCAACCCCGCGTCAACAAGTGCGCGAACGTACTGCGTGCCGATCGCAATAATTCCGGCAAGTTCTTGCACGTCGGTTGCACCGGCTTCATGCAGAACCAAACCATCAACAACAAAATTACGGACATTGGGATATCTCTGTGAGGTGGCAAGGGCAAACCCAACGCAGGGAATCAGGTCGGGATTATTGCCAGCTCGGGCCGCGGTGCCAATCGGGTCCAGTCCGAAGTTTCCGCTTACTTGCTCCGGCTTAAGTCCACGAGTTGCCCAGATGTCTTCAAGAAGTCGGGCCGCCTCAATCCCCTCATCTGCGGCATCGAGAACCACTGCGGCAAGGTCAAGTAATACAGGTTCTAACACCTTGCTCAGATCCCCAAGACCAACGCCATACGCGCCAGCCTTAATCCACAGTGATGTAACACCACCTTCAAGATCAGCCAGAATCTGAGTGGCAGTTAGATCAGTGTCCGGATCACCATGCAGTGCACGAACATCCCATCCGGCCACAACAGCTCCGGCCGCGCTTGCACCGCGTGTAAAGGGCACCGAGCCAGGAGTCGGGGCTTGGCTCAACTCATCAGCGTGGGTATAAAGAGGTTGCAACGAAATACCGCTGTCGGTGACCGTGGTGAGTTTGCGCACAAAGGCCACATCAAGGGCACTGGCATCCAAGGCGCCGGTTCGATCCAAGACCTTATTTACTAAGGCGCGCCACTGCTCCAAGGCAGGGGGATTGAGGTCAGTCGTTAGGACCTCGTCGGCCAAATCCATGGCTTCAGAGTATTGCGGTCTAGGCACCCGAAAGCGAACGGGTCGCCTACTCTGAGCAGGTGACAGCACGCAGGGCAATCTCACGCCCGATCCTGGCGGGAGCCATCGCCGCAGTTTTGATGGGCCTACCCGCGGTGATGAATCCAGCCGTGGGTCAAGTCATCACAGGCAAGCCCACGGCACGCCAAAGCAGTGAGCAAAATCCCAGTCCTGCCTCAACCAGCTCAAGCCAAATCATCGGTGGCCCACGTTTAAATTCGGCCGCCATCGTCGTCGGGTCCGGTAAAAACGTGGGCGCTTTCCCCACCGTGAACATTGAATCTTTCGTGGTGGCAGATGACACGTCCGGACGCATCCTTGCAGTTAAGAATGCCCACCAAAAGCTTCCACCAGCCAGCACATTGAAAACGCTGACCGCTTTGACCTTGCTTCCGCGACTGCACCTATCCGACCAATATCAAGCCATTTCACAAGACACCACAGCAGACGGGTCCCGGGTAGGTCTAAGTGCAGGCAGTCACTACACCTTTGACCAGCTGTTCTACGCCATGTTCCTGCCCAGCGCCAATGATGCAGCTACCGCACTGGCACGAGCGCGCGGAAGTGTTGCAGAAACGGTTACGCAGATGAACCAGGAAGCACAGCGATTGCAGGCATTGGACACCACAGCGAAAAACCCCACCGGGCTTGATGCCGATGGACAGGTTTCCTCTGCTTATGACTTAGCCCTGTTCGGACGTGAGGGTCTGAAGAATCCAGACTTTGCTCGATACGCGGCCACTGTGCGCACAAAATTTCCAGGAGCAGAACCAAAAAGTGTGAAGACTAAACGCTCCAGCTTCACAATTGAAACCGAAAATCGACTGATGCGCGCTGGCTACCCAGGCATGATCGGAATTAAAACTGGCTACACCACTAAGGCACAGCGGACCTTCATTGGAGCGGCCCAGCGCGGGGATAAGAAGCTTGTTATCTCCATGATGGGCAACAAGGAACTCACAGCTGTCGATGCAAAACGACTTTTGGACTGGGGTTTTGCCAATGTTGACAAGATCACCACTGCGGTGGGCCAACTGGTAGATCCCCTTGGACCAGCGCCGACTTACACGCCGTACGCGACCGCGTCAACCCAATCGGAACCCACACTGCCGGAATCTGCGAGACCGCAGTCAGGACCAGAGAGCCCATCACCAACAGCTTCGAAGGCCAAGGCGAAACTTTCCTCACTGAAGTGGTTTGTCGTTATTCTTGGAATCAGCTTTTCGATCGCCTTGGCCCTGCTGGGCTATGTCAGTAATGGCGCACTTGCTCGCAGACGAATCCGTCAGCGGTATCGGCGTTAGCTAGAGATTACGAAACCAAGTTTTTCGTAAACAGTGGCCAGCGTTTCTTCGGCCACCGCGCGGGCCCGCGCTGCGCCATCGTGCAAGACCTCTTCAAGGGCGGCAGTATCAGACAACCAGTGCTGAACCTTTTCTTGAAATGGCGTCACAAAATCGACCACGACATCTGCCACTTGCCCCTTGAGATCGCCATATCCGGCGCCGGCATAACGGCTGACCAGTTCATCAATGCTGCTGCCTGTCAAGGCAGATTGAATCGTGAGCAAATTACTCACACCGGGCTTATTAACCTCATCAAAGGAAATCTCACGACCGCTGTCGGTAACAGCTGATCGGATTTTCTTTGCAATTGCCTTGGGGTCTTCCATCAGTTCAACTAGACCGGCCGTGGATTCGGCTGACTTACTCATCTTCGAGAATGGATCTTGTAGGTCAAGGACTTTTGCAGTGGCCTTGATGATGCGGGCCTTTGGAACCGTGAAGGTTTGCCCAAATTTGCTGTTGAATCGTTGCGCCAGGTCACGGGTGAGTTCTAAGTGCTGACGCTGATCCTCACCCACCGGGACCTCATCGGCTTGATAGATCAAAATGTCGGCGGCTTGCAGGATGGGGTAGGTGAACAAGCCCACCGAAGATCGATCAGCTCCACCCCGCGCGGACTTATCTTTAAATTGCGTCATGCGACTTGCTTCACCAAAGCCGGTGATGCATTGCATGACCCAGGCAAGTTGCGCGTGCTGCGGAACCTGGCTTTGAACAAAAAGCGTGCAGCGCTGGGGATCAAGGCCGGCAGCGAGCAACTGCGCAGCGGAAACCAAAGTGCGGCGATGCAGGTCAGCAGGCTTGTAGTCAACCGTGATGGCATGCAGATCAACAACACAGTAGAAGGCATCGAAGTCGTCTTGGATGTGAACCCACTGAGAGATCGCGCCTAAGTAATTTCCTAGATGAAAGGAGTCAGCTGTTGGTTGAATACCCGAAAGAACTCGGGACTGCGTAGCTGTGTCTGATTTAGGCATGGTCGCTATTGTCGCCGACGCTTGCCCGAATAGATCCAGCAGCCACGCGTATTCGCGCAACTCGGCGACCGTCCATCATAGAAACCTCTAATTGTCTGCCTTGCTCAATGACGCAGTCCCCCACCCGGGGCACCCGTCCAAGGGCGGCCACCATGAATCCGGCGGCAGTTTCATACGGGCCATCTGGTAGCTCAAGTCCGGTGGCTTGAGCAAAATCATCAATGTTGAGCAAGCCATCAACATCGACATCGCCGCCCTCTAGCGTGCGCGTCTGACTAGCTGATGAGTCATATTCGTCAGTGATCTCGCCTACCAGTTCTTCAACGAGGTCCTCAAGGGTGACAATGCCCGCAGTGCCCCCGTATTCGTCCACCACTAGGACCATGTGCGAGCCACCTTTACGCATCTGAGTCAAAGCGGGGAGCAAATTGTTCGTACCAGGCATCACATCAATGGTTCGCACTAAGTCAGCAACCCTCATGCGGGTTCCGCTGTGAACGGGATTGAGCAAGTCCCTAACATGGACAAATCCCAAAACGTCATCTACGCCATCCCCTAGGACCGGATAGCGTGAATGTGGAAGGTCGATGATGTCCACCAGAGCCTTTGACACGAACGTATCGCCATTGAGGAAGGCAACTTCGGTGCGGGGAATCATCACTTCACGTAGGCGCGTATCTGAAGCGGTAAAGACATCGCTGACGATCTTTTGCTCTTCGGTTGTAAGCCCGGCATGGGTTGCCAACATGCGCTGAAGTTCCTCTTCAGAAATTCCAGTGCGCTTCTGGTCTGGGTTACCGCCGAGAGCACGCACCACCAGATCAGTCAGCAGCGAAAGTAACCAAATGACCGGCCTGAAGATCGATGCAATGCGATCGATAGTGGGCGCGGCAGCCAGCGAGAGTGTCTCCGATCGCTGCAGGGCCAGGCGCTTGGGAACAAGTTCACTAATGACCAAGGAGATAAAAGCAATAATCAACGTCACGACTAGGAGGGAAAGCCCGTTGGCCCATCCGGTAGCAAGACCAAGCCGGACCAGCCAGTCGGATGCACTAGCCGCCAGTGTTTCAGCCCCGTAGGCAGCCGATAGGAATCCGGCAACTGTGACACCGATTTGAGCTCCAGCCAAGAAGCGATTGGGATTCTCATGCAGCTTGGCTACCTTTTTGCCCCGCCGGCCACGAGTTTGAAGCTCTTCGACTTGGCCTTCCCGCAAGGACAACAAAGCCAACTCAGAGGCAACAAAAAGTCCCCCTATGATCATCAAAACTAGGACGAGAACAATGCTGATGAGAACATGACTCACCTAGACCTCCAGCCCCGCACGAAATAACGTTTTCACTCTAGGGGCTAAGGCGCAAATGTTGCAGTTACGGGCGCGTGGTCCGACCAGCGAGTGTCATAACTTGGCGCACGGCCCACTTCTACCTTCACACAGTTGGAGGACAGTCCTGCCGTCGCGAGAATGTAATCAATGCGCCAGCCTGCATCGTTATCAAAGGCCTTCCCACGCCAAGACCACCACGTGTAAGGACCTTCGACCTCCCCGACGAAGCGGCGATGAAGGTCAACCCAGACATCCTTGGCAAACCACACATCAAAATGCGCACGCTCATCTTCAAGAAAGCCAGACTTATTGCGATTGCCTTTCCAATTCTTGATATCCAGTTCACGATGTCCCACGTTTAAGTCACCGGTAACCACGACATTGCTTTTGTTGCGCTTAGCGCGCTTGGCAAGACCAGCTAGACGAAGATCCATCGCGTCTAGAAACCGATACTTCTCAGCTTGTTTTTCAGGCTTATCAGCGTCACCGGTTGGAACATAAACCGAGAGCACGGTGAGGCTGCCCAGAGGCGATGTCAGATCGACTTCAATCCAGCGACCTTGATGGTCAAACTCTTCACTGTTGAAACCAATACGCACAGCGCTGGGCTGCTCCCGGGACAAAACGGCCACGCCGCTTCGTCCCAAGGCGGAAGCTGGACTGTGTGAAACGTGCCAGTTTGCAAACTGACTGTCCGCAAGAGCTTCATGAAGTTGTTCATGAGTAGCGCGGACTTCCTGAAGACAGATCACATCAACATCGGCTTCCTCAAGCCAAGCAATGCCACCGTTCTTCTTGGTCGCCCGGATGCCATTTACGTTTACCGTTAGAACCTTGAACAACTAATGCACCTCAAACAGTGACGAACACCAACGTGCAACGACTAATTAGCCATTGCCTTTTGCAAGTTTTCGTCAATCGAAGCCAGAAATTCCTGCGTTGTTTGGTAAGGCTGATCCGCGCTGATCAGAAGCGCCAAGTCCTTGGTCATCTTGCCCGACTCGACCGTTTCAATGCAGACGCGCTCGAGGGTCTGCGCAAATTCGCTGACCTCAGGAGTGCCGTCCATGCGACCGCGGTAATCCAAACCACGAGTCCACGCAAAGATTGAGGCGATCGGGTTCGTTGAGGTGGGCTTGCCCTGCTGGTGCTGACGGTAGTGACGCGTCACGGTGCCGTGCGCGGCTTCAGCTTCAACGGTCTTGCCATCAGGTGTCATCAGCACCGATGTCATCAATCCCAGCGAACCAAATCCTTGCGCGACCGTGTCTGATTGAACGTCACCGTCGTAGTTCTTGCAGGCCCACAGGTAGCCGCCTTCCCACTTCATGGCGCAGGCGACCATGTCGTCGATCAAGCGGTGCTCGTAGGTCAATCCAGCCTTGTCAAAGTCAGCCTTGAACTCAGCGTCAAACACTTCAGCGAACAGGTCCTTGAATCGACCGTCATAGGCCTTCATGATCGTGTTCTTGGTGGACAGGTACACCGGAACGCCACGGTCTAAGCCGTAACGCATGGAGGCGCGGGCGAAGTCGCGGATCGAATCGTCAAGGTTGTACATGGCCATCGCCACACCACCGCTGGGGAAGTCATAAACATCAAGTTCCATCGGCTCGCCACCATCGGTGGGGGTGTAAGTCAGCGTCAACGAACCAGGACCAGGGATCACAGTGTCGGTAGCGCGGTACTGGTCCCCAAAGGCGTGACGGCCAATGATGATCGGCTTAGTCCAGCCTGGAACCAAACGCGGAATATTAGAAATCACAATCGGCTCGCGGAAAATCACGCCACCGAGGATGTTGCGGATAGTGCCGTTGGGTGACTTCCACATCTTCTTCAAACCAAATTCTTCAACCCGCTCTTCATCTGGGGTGATGGTTGCACACTTCACGGCCACGCCGTAGAGCTTGGTGGCTTCGGCCGAGTCAATGGTGACCTGGTCGTCGGTGGCATCGCGGTTTTCAATGCTCAAGTCAAAGTACTTCAAGTCAATGTCAAGGTAGGGCAGGATCAGTTGTTCCTTAATGAACGACCAGATGATGCGTGTCATCTCGTCGCCATCCATCTCGACAACGGGGTTCTTTACTTTGATCTTGCTCATGTGCATGTGTCCTTAAGAGTTGGTGATGGAAAAATTAGATGAGGCCGAGCTCGACAACAGCAGCGCGCTCTTCGAGCAGTTCGGCGTTAGAGGCATCAATGCGAGCCTGCGAGAACTCATTGATCTCTAGCCCCTGAACCACTTGCCACTGTCCACCCACGGATCGAACCGGGAATGAGGTGATGATTCCTTCAGGAACGCCATATGAACCGTCAGAGGCAATGGCGGCCGACGTCCAGGAGTCAGCAGGGGTGCCATTGACCCAGTCATAGATGTGATCAACCGCAGCATTTGCAGCCGAGGCGGCAGAGGATGCGCCGCGAGCTTCAATGATGGCCGCCCCACGCTTAGCGACGGTGGGAATGAAGTCGTTTTCCAACCACGCTTGATCGTTGATCACATCAACTGCTGGCCTGCCATCGATAGTGGCGTGGAAGATGTCTGGGTACTGCGTTGCAGAGTGGTTGCCCCAGATCGTCAGGTTCTTAATTTGCGTCACCGATACGCCGGTCTTCTTGGCCAATTGCGAAAGCGCGCGGTTGTGGTCCAAGCGCGTCATGGCCGTAAACCGTGAGTTAGGCACGTCCGGTGCGTGCGAAGCAGCAATTAGCGCATTGGTGTTGGCCGGGTTTCCTACGACGAGAACGCGAATGTCATCTGCAGCACCAGCATTAATGGCCTCACCCTGTGGCTTGAAAATTCCACCATTGGCTTCAAGGAGGTCGCCGCGCTCCATGCCTGCGGTACGCGGGCGGGCACCCACGAGTAGGGCAACGTTGGCACCGTCAAAAGCAACGCGCGGATCGTCAGTGATGTCGATGCCGTCCAACTGCGGGAATGCACAGTCATCAAGTTCCATCGCGGTACCTTCGGCGGCCTTCAGGGCCGGAGTGATTTCAAGTAACCGCAAACGCACGCGGACATCAGGTCCGAGCAACTGACCAGAGGCGATGCGGAACAAAAGCGCATAACCAATCTGGCCGGCCGCGCCGGTAACAGTGACATTCACGGGAGTTGATGACGCCATGGAAAACCGCTCTCTTCCTGGCCTCACGCACGCAATCGAGCACCGCGAGGCACAAATCAGGGGATTGCTAGGGCACGAAATTCACCCTTGCTAACCAGCAAAATCTAGCCGAACCGCGGCCGGATGCAGTCAGCGGGTCAGGTCAAACTAGGACCTTGCGGCCAAGGTTGCTTCGGCAGCTTCGACCACATTGGTCAACAACATGGCCCGAGTCATAGGTCCGACTCCCCCAGGATTTGGCGTCAGGAAGCCAGCGACCACTGAGCAATCGGTGTCGACGTCTCCGACCAATCCATTCTCAGTGCGAGTGATACCAACATCGATCACCGCGCTGCCAGGATTGACCATCATGGGGGTAATCAAATTGGGCACACCCGCGGCTGATATGACCACATCAGCTCGCTCAACATGAGCCGCCAAGTCCTTAGTTCCGGTATGACACAAAGTCACCGTAGCGTTTTCACTGCGTCGAGTCAGTAACAATCCAATGGATCGACCAACGGTTACGCCTCGTCCAATGACAACAACTTCTGCACCATCAAGTGGAACGTTGTAGCGGCGCATTAATTCCACAATTCCGCGCGGAGTGCAGGGCAACGGGGCCGATATGCCCAAAACCAAGCGACCCAAGTTCACTGGGTGTAGCCCGTCAGCATCCTTATCCGGATCAATCATTTCCAGTACAGCATTTGCATCGAGGCCATCAGGAAGCGGCAATTGGACAATGAAACCGGTGCAGTTTGGATCGGCGTTGAGCTGACGAACTGCCGCCTCAACATCTGCTTGGCTGGCAGTTGCCGGCAAATCAATGCGGATGGACTCAATGCCCACTTCCGCGCAGTCACGATGCTTGCCACCCACATAGGACTTTGAACCTGGATCATCGCCGACAAGGATGGTTCCCAACCCTGGCGAGATACCAGCTGCCTTGAGCGCCTCAACGCGCTTGGCCAGTTCAGCCTTAAGAGTTGCTGCAGTTGCTTTGCCGTCCATAGTGATCGATGCCATGGCCTGAGTATGCCCCAATCGTGAATGCGTTAGTTGAGAGCGTGATTCTATGGGGTTCGAAGGTACTTTTGCCGGCGTTTAAATCGTTCCGATCCCACCAGGACAGCCACGAAGGTCAAGACAACACCAACAAATTCCCAATTGGTTAGCGCTCCGCGTTGGGTGGGGAGAAAAACATCCAACAACACCGCACCTAAGAGTTGGCCGGCGATTGACGTCAAGCTGAGCAGCAAAACCCCCAACGTGCGAACCAACCGAGAAGCAACGGCAACAAAGGTGGCGCCAATCAGACCCCCGACGTACAAGTAGGGCTGTTGAAGAGGTGATGGTGCTGTGCTGAAATCAACCTGACGAATCAAAGTCAAGGTCCACAACATGATTCCACCCACCGTGAAGTTCATCCACGCTGCTGTGATGGGGCTGCCCGTGGCCATAGCCACTCGACCATTAAATGCTTGCTGGGCTGAGACAAGAGTTCCGGCGAACAGGCAAACAAAAACTGCAACGGGCTGAAAATTTACTCCCCCCGAAAATGGGTCCACCGCGATCACGACCGCGATCACCGAGATGACGCTGGCAAAGACTCGGAACCTGCTCGGATGCAATCGACCACTTGGGCCTAACCCCAAACGATCAACTTCAAGGCTGGAGGTAATTTGCCCAGCCACCAGTGCAACCGTAAACAGTGAGACACCAAGCACTGGAACAGCAAAGCCTTGGGATGCAACCAAGGTTGCTCCTCCCAGCCCGCCCAAGAGCAACCACCACTTCAGTTCACCGGCGCGAAACAGGGATGGAATAGCTCGCAAGCCAGCCCGATGCTGAGCATTTGACACCAACAAAATTGTGATGATGACCCAGCCCAGAATGAAACCTAAGGCTGCACCACCAATGGCATCACCAACATCTCTGGCCAAGGTGGCATTGGCACGGCCTTGAACAGAAACGAGCAAACCGATAAAACCACCAAGGGCGATCGCCGCGGTGTTAGTTGGCTTACGCCTTCGACCCTTAGCCATGTGTGCAACTTTGGGCTAAAGAATCAGTGGAAGAAATGGCGGGTCCCAGTGAAGTACATGGCCACCCCGTGAGCTAATGCAGTGTCAATGACTTCTTGGTCCCGTACCGAACCACCGGGCTGAACGACAGCACGCACGCCAGCGTCGATCAACACTTCCAAACCATCAGGGAAAGGGAAGAACGCATCCGAAGCGGCAACACTTCCCTTAGCTCGTTCATCACCGGCCCGCCACACGGACAACCGAGCCGAGTCAACACGATTAACCTGACCCATGCCCACGCCAACCGTGGCCCCGCCCTTGGCCAAAACAATGGCGTTGGACTTAGCAGCACGGCTTGCGCGCCAGGCAAACACCAAATCGGCAAACGTTGCTGCGTCGACTGGCTCGCCCGCTGCCAACACCCATGATGACGGATCATCCCCTGAGGCATCAATTGCATCGGCAACCTGCACGAGTAGTCCGCCGCTGACAGGACGGGTTTCAATACTGGATGTGGCTTGTACCGGAGCACATTTGAGTAGCCGAAGATTCTTCTTTTCCTTCAAAATCGCCAAGGCCTCTGGTTCAAAGTCGGGGGCCACAATGACTTCGGTGAAAATTTCCGCAATTTGCTCAGCAGCCTGACGCGTGATGGGTCGGTTGGCGGCGATCACACCACCGAATGCTGAAACTGGATCGCACTCGTTCGCCAAGCGATGTGCAGTGGCGATGTCGGCACCGACTGCGATACCGCACGGATTCGCGTGCTTGATGATGGCAACAGCGGGCTGGGTGTGGTCATAGGCTGCGCGACGAGCTGCATCGGCATCTACGTAGTTGTTGTAGGACATCTCTTTGCCGTGCAGTTGTTCGGCTTGCGCGATCCCAGTGCCTGGGCCGGCAGCAAATCGATACAGGGCGGCTGGTTGGTGCGGGTTCTCGCCATAGCGCAAGACGTCAGCTCGTTCAAAGGTGCGACCCATAAAAACTGGAAAGGCCGCATCATCAGCAGGTGCGTATTCACTGGAAAACCACGATGCAACAGCGGCGTCATAGCTCGCGGTGTGGGCAAAGGCCTGAGCGGCCAGACGCTTGCGTTGCTCTAAGTCAAAACCCCCAGAGGTAAGGGCCACTACAACCTCTGCATAGTGCGCCGGGTCAACAACAACAGCAACGCTGGGGTGATTCTTGGCGGCTGCGCGCACCATGGTGGGACCGCCAATGTCAATTTGCTCAACACACTCATCGTTGCTTGCACCAGATTCAACGGTGGCGCTAAAGGGATACAGGTTTACTACCACCAAATCAAATGGCTCAATCTCGAGTTCTTTGAGTTGCTCAACATGGGAGTCCAAACGACGATCAGCAAGAACACCTGCATGTACTCGCGGGTGCAACGTCTTGACGCGACCGTCAAGGCATTCGGGAAAACCGGTGAGCTCACTGACTTGCGTAACGGCAATCCCAGCAGCTGCAATAGTGGCCGCGGTTGAACCGGTAGAAACGATTTCAACTCCAGCATTACCTAATGCTTGCGCCAACTCGGTCAGCCCAGTCTTGTCATAGACACTAACTAGTGCGCGCTTGATGGGTAACTTGCTCACGGAAATGAGACCTTCCTGCCGTCGATGGACCAACCTGATGAACACAAACGTGCCACAACCTTTACCAGCAACTCACGCTCAACCACCTTGATGCGCTCATGCAAAATATCAACGTCATCACCCGATTCAATCGGGACTGCAACCTGCTCAATCACCGGTCCAGTGTCCACGCCTTCATCGACGAAGTGGACCGTGCAACCGGTCTGTTCAACACCAGCTGTCAGCGCATCGGCAACAGCGTGGGCACCGGGAAACTGCGGTAGCAGGGCGGGGTGAGTGTTCACCACGGGGAACGTGCTCAACGTTTGCGGTCCAATGATTTTCATGAACCCTGCGCTGACCACTAAATCTGGTGAATGTTCAGCGATGGCACCGGCAAGAGCTTTGTCCCAGTCTTCACGGGATGGGTAGTCCTGAACCGGCACAACAAAGATGGGAATTGCTTCGGCTTCTGCCCTGCGCAAGCCTTCAATGCCGTAGCGATCGGCTCCAACAGCGACGATCTCAACATTGTTCAACTCATCTGAGGGGTCATCAATCAGGGCTTGCAGAATCGTGCCTGAACCAGAAACCAAAACCACAATTCGCGCTCGCGATTGTGGGGTTGCTGGGATGCTCACTGTGTCAGCCTATCTAGGCCACCGTGGCACTAATCCAAGACCTAAGGTCGCGTTGATGACGCTGTTCTGGCTCGGAACATGGACAAGGACCAGGCCGATGCTGCTGAAACCAACGTCAGAATTAAGGATGCAAACAGGGCAACCGAGAGCGCATGCGGACCGACCTCGGAGAGTCGACCACTGCCAATCGAACCACCTGAGAGCCAAGCAAGAAAGCCCAAAACCACAGCGAGCAAAAGCCCGGCGGCCCCGGCCCAAGCGGCACTTGATTCAGGTGAGCGCTCGGTCTTTGCGATCCACCAACCGGTGACAACAGCGGCCACCAAAGGAAACACCAGCACTACAGCAGCTGCCACCGGTGGCGTTCCATTTGTTGGTACGGCGGCAACGAGTGGAAAGACCGGCAAGGCCGAGGTTTGACTCACGGCGGCGCTGACCGTCGTGCCAGTCCCTAAGGCAAAACCGGGACCGAGAGCAAAACTTGCCACCCAAATCAAGACGTTAGGGATGTAGGCCAAGCAGATCACGACAAGAAGGATGGTGCCAACAAATCCAGTTCCCAGCAAGGTAAACGAGTCGCAGACTTCCCCAAAATGGATGATCAGTGCAAGGGCAGCCAGAACTGCTGACAATGCGACCAAAGTCAACAAGCCTGCTGCCGTCGCCCGGGTGAGAACCTTGACGCTTTCAGGCAACGACTGAAAAACCCGTTCCCAGATCCCCATCTCACGGCAGATCGCGCTGCCAGCACAAACCCAAGCCAAAACGATGCTGGCCAGGAAAACCCTCCAGGCAGAACTGCTTATCGATCCGCTTGAAGCCCAGGCATTAAGAACAATGTTGATGAGCCCAAAAATCACAGCTATCGCCGTGGTCAGTAGCACGGCATCCGATGTCGTCGCGGGACCTTGGGCTCGGGCAGCCCACTTGCCGGCCTGGAAAAGCAAAATTATCGGTAGGGCCAACAGAGCTAGCGGTAAGAAACTAAATGTTGCTCCCCCAACCACGAGCGGAACATGGTGGGCGGCAATCCAGACGTGAACGGTCGTGGCAAGTGCTTGTGAAAAAGCAGACGATGGCCCGGCAGAAAAAGCCCACCCCAATAACACCGGAATAACGATGATGACAAAGCCCATCACCACACACCACAGCGCAGCAATGGCTGCGGTAACTAGTACTGGCCGCGAAGGACCTTGACCATCCGGATCAGTGCGCGTCAGCCGCGACAAGACGGGGAGATTAGCCACCCTTTGATCATCGCAGTGCCACAAACAATCTCATCGCTACGACGCGAGGCGACTTAGAGCTTTTCGACAATCTCACGCATGATGCGAGCGGTCTCTGATGGCGTCTTGCCAACGCGAACGCCAACAGCCTCGAGTGCTTCTTGCTTAGCTTGGGCAGTGCCCGACGAGCCAGAGACAATCGCACCGGCGTGACCCATGGTCTTGCCTTCAGGAGCGGTAAAGCCGGCGACATAACCCACAACCGGCTTGGTGACGTTGTCCTTAATAAAAGCTGCGGCGCGCTCTTCAGCATCGCCGCCGATTTCACCGATCATGACGATGGCATCGGTCTCGGGGTCAGCTTCAAAAGCACGCAAAGCATCAATGTGCGTGGTCCCAATAATGGGGTCGCCACCAATGCCAACGGCAGAAGAAAAACCAAGGTCGCGCAATTCATACATCATTTGGTAGGTCAAGGTTCCGGACTTGCTGACCAGACCAATGCGACCGGCCTTGGTGATGTCACCGGGGATGATGCCGGCGTTGGACTTTCCGGGACTAATCAAGCCAGGACAGTTCGGACCAATGACTCGAGTCGTACCCGCATTTTGTGCGTACTGAAAAAACTCTGCGGTGTCAGCAACCGGAACACCTTCGGTGATGACAACAACAAGCGGCACACCGGCATCAACGGCTTCGATCACGGCACCCTTGGTAAAACGTGGCGGAACAAAGACCACCGAAACATCGGCACCAGTGGCTGCCACTGCATCACCAACGGAATTGAAGACGGGAATGCCGTCGACCTCTTGACCGCCCTTGCCGGGGGTCACACCAGCAACGATGTTGGTGCCGGATTCAACCATGCGGCGGGTGTGCTTGGTGCCTTCACCACCGGTGATGCCTTGAACCAAGACCTTGCTGTTTTCAGTAATAAAGATTGCCATTGTCTAAAAGTCCCTTACTTCGCAGCCAGTTGAGCCGCGCGACGTGCGGCTCCGTCCATGGTGTCTTCCAACGTCACAACGCTGAGGTTGGCATCGGTCAAAATCTTTCGTCCCAAATCAGCATTGTTGCCATCGAGTCGAACCACTAGTGGCTTATCAATGGCGTGACCGTGCTCGGCGATCAAGGCAATGGCTTGAACAATTCCATTTGCCACTGCATCGCATGCAGTAATGCCACCGAAGACGTTAACGAAAACTGACTTCACACTGGGGTCACCCAAAATAATTTCCAGCCCATCGGCCATGACCTGTGCCGAAGCTCCACCGCCGATGTCGAGGAAGTTGGCAGGAGTTACGCCGCCGAATTCTTCACCGGCATAGGCGACAACATCGAGAGTGGACATCACCAAGCCGGCTCCGTTTCCGATGATGCCGACTTCGCCGTCCAACTTGACGTAGTTCAAGCCCTTTTCCTTAGCAGCCAACTCGAGTGGGTCAACCGCTGAGTTGTCGACCAGGGCTTCATGATCGGGGTGACGGAAGTCGGCGTTCTCGTCCAAGGACACCTTGCCGTCTAGCGCCAGCACCTTGCCTGATGGGTCCTTAACCAACGGGTTGACTTCAACCAACGTTGCGTCTTCGCTAATAAAGACCACCCATAGCTTCTTCAAAATATTGATGATTTGGTCACGAATATCGGGCGCAAATCCAGCGGCATCTGAAATCTCAGCGGCCTTTGCATCGGTGACACCTTCGATGGCATCCACGGCAATCTTGGCCAGTGCATCGGGACGCTCAACAGCGAGTTGTTCGATTTCCATGCCACCTTCAACCGAAGCCATGGCCAGGTAGGTGCGGTTCGCGCGGTCAAGCAGGAAGGAGACGTAGTACTCCTCGACGATATCGCTGGCTTCGGTAATCAACACTTGATGAACGATGTGGCCCTTGATGTCTAGACCAAGAATGGCTTCAGCCTTTTCCTGTGCTTCAGCAGGAGTTTCAGCCAACTTGACGCCGCCGGCTTTTCCACGACCACCGGTCTTCACCTGCGCCTTGACCACAACCGTGGTACCAATCTTTTCGGCTGCATCGCGAGCAGCGGCGGCTGTAGTGACGACGATTCCCGATTGAGTCGGTACGCCGTGCTTAGCGAATAGATCCTTGGCTTGGTATTCGTACAGATCCACGCGTGGAGTCCTCAAACTTGAGATGAAGGAGGGCGAGAGGGCAATCGCTTCTCAACCCGTAACGACAGGGTGAACGCTATCTGTCTGCGCTTGCGCGCTACGCACCCCCCACGCCTACTCGAACCCATCAGTAGATCGGCCCATCCCCCGTCAGCCAGCCACCTGATGACTGTCAAGGAGCCCTTGCGTACCATTGAATTACTGCGTCCCAGGCGATCCCTGGGACGCTTTCAATGTCAGACCACACCCCAGGAGCTTGCGCGTGCATCCTTACCTTGCGCGCTGCGTTGTGACTGGAGTGGTGGGTGTGGCTCTTGCGGTTTTCGGTGCAGCTGCGACTCCCGACGCTGCCATTCCATCGACTTCGGCTCATCCATCGATGATCACCATCAGTGATGCACCGACGAATGACGCTGGCTCAACCGTCGCGAGCACTCGCATCGGAGCACAGCCCACGTTGCAAGCAGCAACCGCGCGAAGTGTCGCCTCGCAACGAGCTTCTCGAAGCAAGGCGCGACTTCGTGCAGCGCGAACTGACAGCACTTGGGTATGGCCGGTGAGTTCGGTCAGTTTGGGCGAGCCGTTCGGCGCCTCTGGTGGCAACTGGTCATCAGGTCAGCACACCGGACAAGACTTTGATGGCGACACCGGAGATGCGGTTCGTGCGGTGACCAGCGGTGTGGTGATTTTTGCCGAATCGTTTGGTCGTCGTGGCATCGTGGTGCAGCTTCGCCACAAGGGCGGCATTGAAACCTGGTACTGCCACATGTCGAAAGTCGAGGTTGCCGTCGGCGACACCGTCACCACCGGTCAACTCATCGGTCGCGTCGGAACGACCGGCAACACCACCGGCTCACACTTGCACTTTGAACTACACACCTCACCCAAGGTGGCAGTAGACCCGATGCCGTGGTTCAAGCGGCATGGTGTGGGCAACTAACCCCGACCTACGCAGCCTTCTTACGTCCGGTCGTTGCTGAGTTTGAGGCATAACCGGACTTCTTGACGGTCACGGTGCAGGTGAGGTACTTACCCTTATCCGCTGCAACGACCTTCCAGGACGATGAACGCGCTGCCGATCCGGCGATCGCTTTGCCCGAGCGCTTCCATTGGTAGGAGTAGCTCAAACCAGACAATGACCACGTTCCCTTGGAAGCATAAATCCGAGTTCCGACCTTCACCGTCTTGGTAATCACCGGTGCGGTTTTCAGCGCTGGTTTGTTCCCCAAACCAACTAAGTGCGCGCTGCTTGAAATCGGATCGGGGCTGGGATACGTCTTACTGAGCGTGACCCGACACGAAATTGAGTGGTTATACATCGAACCTGGGAGCGTGTATGTAGATGCACTTTGACCAGCAATCACAACACCATTGTTGAGCCAAGCAAACTGAGGTGCGCCGTTGGCGTTAGTTGCTACCGCATTGCACGTGATCTTGTAGCCCACCTTGTATGTACCGGTTGTCGTCGGCGGCGCAGTCCCTAATGGATTCAAACAAGAACCCTGCGGGTGCATGTTGCTGTTGTAGCCATCAACACACGTGGTATTACTCCAGGTCACTCCAGCAAATGTGGCGCCCGTGACATTCACACCGGTGAGCACTGCCCCAGTGAGGTCTGCGTTATCGAAGTCAGCATTGGACAGGTCAAGGCCAACCAAGTTCTGATTCGTCAAGTCAGCCTCGACGAGATTAGCTGTCGGGCCAACCAAGAAGCCATTACGCAATCCCCAACCGGTGGGTAGCAGATAATTGGTCCCGGTAACCGAGCCCGACCGGACATTGGTCAACGTGGCAGTGGTCAAATCAAGATTGGCCAGATCCGCGCCCACAATGTTGGCGTTGGGTCCAACGAGCACGCCAGGCGGAGTGCAAAAGGCGGGGGAGGAGGGGCAATAGATGAAGTACGACCACTGCGGCGGAAGCCCATTCGGGGCGACCGGAGAAGCCTGGCCGGCGCCTTTCACACCATCCATCGTCACCTGTGACAGATCTGAGGCAGTCAAGTAGGCACCCGTGAGATCAGCATTCGTCAGATCTACGATTCCAAAGTCAAGATACTGCAGATCAGCTCCGCGCAAGTTGGCATTCGGACCAAGGAAATATTGACGCAAGGCGACCCAGGGGCTGGGCACATTAATTGGGGTCCCATTCATTGATCCCGAAGCCACACCCGAAAGTGTTGTTCCCGAAAAATTGGTGTTCTCGATCGTTGAATGGCTCAGGTTTACGCCGGTCAAATCAAAACCGGTGAGATCAAGATTGGTCAAATCGATATAAGGGCCGATCAAGTAACCACCTCGCAAGAGCACGCCTTCTGGAAGCGAAGCAGGGGTGCCCGTAATGCCCCCAGTGATCACCCCATGCAGATGAGCATTAGCCAATGCCAACCCATCCAAGTTGGCCCCGGTCAATACCGCGTTGTCACCAACGATGTATCCACCAGCCATTTGGTATCCCGTTGGGAGCGTGGGAGTGCCCACCACCCCACCCGAACTCACGCCGTCCAATTGAAAATTAGAAAGATCGAATCCGGTCAAGTCCGCATTCTTCAGGTTCACGCCAGGAGCAATCAGGTAATTCCCCACCATTCCGTTATACCCCGGCGACAATCCAATAGGTGTGCCAACTAACGGAAAGGTTTTACACCCAATGAACGAAACGAAACTGAAGTTTGTACCTGTGACATTGACGCCAGTCATGTCAATATTCTTGAACTCCGCAGTGATCAAATTAGAGCCGGAGATATCGGCGTAGGGTCCAACAAGTGTGTTCGCAGGTATTCCCCACCCGGGCGGAAGCGATGCAGGAGTTCCATAGACGTTGTCTGACCTTAGCCCCGTGCCAAAGTTCGCATCAGCGAGGATCGCTCCCGTAATCGTCGTGATATACCACGTAGCACCTGACAAATCGGCGCCAGTGAAGTTCGCATCGGTTAACGTCGCATTAGTGAAGTTCGCGCCAGTTAAGTTCGCGCCAGTTAAGTTCGCACCGGTCAAGGTCGCAAGGAAGAAGTTCGCACCGGACAAATCGGCATCGGTCAGGTCACAGCCCGTCCAGTCAACTGTGGCCGATGGAGCCGGCGTCACAGTGTGCGGAACGGTGGTTGCGACGGTTGGGCACACCACTGCGGCCCGTGCCATCCCCTGTCCCAGCACCGACACCAGGCTCACACCGAGCAACAAGGCGACACACACTGAGAGGAACTTCTGAAAACGAGAACGCGCAGACAAACCGGGGGGCATGAACTAATCCTTGTCATCGCCCGCACCAGGTACTCGGGATACATGCAGGGTATACCCGTGATCGTGCATGCCAAAGGTAACAATCCGAAGGTTTACCTAGAGTTTTTGTACGGGTGCATAACGCAGGAGCAGGCGCTTCTCGCCTGTTGAGCCAAAGTCGACCGTTGCCTGTGCCCGATCACCTTCGCCTGATACTTCCACCACTGTGCCCAACCCAAAACTGTCGTGCGTAACCCGATCCCCTGGCGACAAATCAAGAACAGGTTGCCCAGAACTGCGGCGAGCAGCTGGCGCAAACACTGATGGCGTTCTCGACGGTGCCGCCGTCCAACGATCGGAGTGCGCCACCTCTGCTTCGCGTCGCCAATCCAGCAACTCGGTGGGAATTTCTTCAAGGAACCGGGATGCAAGGTTGTAATTGGGGGCACCCCAGGTAGACCGCGACACAGCACGCGAGAGGTACAAGCGTTGACGCGCACGCGTGAGCCCGACGTAGGCCAGTCGACGTTCTTCTTGTAATTCGGCCGGATCATCAAGGGATCGAACATGCGGGAAGACACCATCTTCCATCGCGGTGAGGAACACGACCGGAAACTCCAGGCCTTTGGCCGTGTGCAGGGTCATCAATGTGACTACACCCCCACCATCATCACCGTTGGGAATTGAATCCGCATCCGCTACCAGTGAGACCCGCTCCAAAAACTCAAACAGGGTGGCTGGCTCATCGTTTTCAGCTGCAGTTTCCTCAAACTCCCTGGCGACGGCTTCGAGTTCGGCCAAGTTTTCGATGCGGGTCTCGTCCTGCGGATCCAGCGAGGTCCGCAATTCCGACAAGTAGCCGGTTTGATCCAACACCGCTTCGAGAATTTCCGCCGGAGGGGTCTGACTTTCAACAAGAATCTGCAAAACATCGAGAAGTTCGACGAAAGCTTGCATTTGAGTTCGAGCACGCGTGGCAAGACCGGGTGCTTGATCGCAGCGACGCAGTGCTTCCCAGAAGGTAATGCGCTCGCGGCGCGACAAGGTCTCTACCGCCTCTTGCGCCTTGTCACCGATACCGCGTTTAGGCACGTTGAGGATGCGACGCAACGAGACTTCGTCTTGCGGGTTAGCCAAGATGCGCAAGTAGGCCAACGCGTCACGAATTTCCTTGCGTTCGTAGAACCGCACACCCCCCACGACGCGATAAGGCATGTCTGATCGAATGAATACTTCTTCAAACACACGCGATGCAGCATTGGTGCGATAGAAAATCGCCACATCGCAGGGGCGAATTCCTTCGTTGCGGCCCAGTTCGACGATCTCCTCAGCCACGAAGCGAGCTTCGTCGTGTTCGTCATCGCCGACATATCCCACGATTGATGGACCTGCACCGGCGTTTGACCACAACGTCTTGGCTGGGCGGTTGGGATTTTGAGAGATCACCGCATTGGCAGCACTGAGGATGTTTTGGGTTGAGCGGTAGTTCTGTTCCAACACAATCGTGGTTGCGTTCGGATAGTCCTGCTCAAATTGCAAGATGTTGCGAATCGTCGCACCACGAAAGGCATAGATGGACTGATCCGAGTCGCCCACAACGCATAGTTCGGCTTGCGGAATCAGACCAACAGCCGGACCAACAAGTTCACGCACCAAGACATATTGCGCATGGTTGGTGTCCTGATACTCGTCCACCAAAATGTGGCCAAACCTGCGCCGATAGGACTGAAGAACCTCAGGGAAAGCCTGCAGCAGGTTGACGGTCAACATGATCAAGTCGTCAAAGTCCATTGCATTGGCTGAACGCAGTCGTCGTTGATACAAGGCGTAAGCCTGCGCCACAGTTTGCTCTTGGTGGCTCGTGGCTTGCGCTGCGGCGGCTTCATAGTCGATGAGCTCGTTCTTAAAATTGCTCACTTGATTGGAGAACGAGCGTGGTGGATAACGCTTGGGGTCAAGATCGAGATCCCGGCACACCATCGTCATCAAGCGTTGCGAATCCGCTGAGTCATAAATCGAGAAGGATTTGGTGTAACCCAGGCGATCGGCTTCGGATCGCAAGATGCGCACACAGGCCGAGTGAAAGGTGCTAACCCACATGGACTTGGCTTGCGGCCCAATGAGTTCAGCAACACGCTCTTTCATCTCGCCCGCGGCTTTGTTGGTGAACGTGATCGCCAAAAGTTCGCTCGGGCGCACGCCACGGGCGCGAATCAAGTGTGCGATGCGGTGCGTCAACACTCGGGTCTTGCCCGAGCCTGCTCCAGCCACGATCAACAGTGGAGTTCCCGCGTGAAGTACCGCGGCTCTTTGCGGATCGTTGAGTCCAGTTAGCAGGTCTGATTCAGCCTCACTGGCTGAGTCAGGAAACAAGGTGGACATCCCCTGATCTTATGAGGTCAGGGCGCGGTGCAGTTCGCCGATCGATTCAGCCGACGGTGACCACGATTGTCCTTGAGACTGCCCCCTGGAGCAAGCAAATGGTTTGCGCACACTGTTCATTAAATTTCACCGCGCGATAGAGGAACCCTCCGGTGGTGGCAGGTCTGGTTGCGTAGGAATAGCGGCCACTGGAACGCACCACCGCAGTACCCAGACTCTTCCACTTACCCCCGGTGTAACGCTGAATGGTGACTAACGAGCCAGCAACCGCCGGTGAGACTCCCCCTTGGAGCTGAGCCAGCGACCCCTTCGTGATCGTTTTATCGACTACCCCAATTCCCACGGCATAGCGAACTGCAGCATTGAGAGTAAACGCTGGCGAGACAGCGCCACGGGTGGTGCACACTGAATTCACACAACCATCACTAGGTTTCCACACGCGATACAGGTAACTACCCCGAACAACGGGTTGAGTCCCATAGGTGAACTTGCCCGTTGTGGCAATCGTTGCGCTGCCAACAGATTTCCAGGTGTGATTAATCCAGCGTTGGATCACCACCCGCTTACCGGATGAGACTTTTGCCGGTAATACCCAACCGGTAATTGTCGATTGCGTAGGCAGGACAACAAAGGATGGTGAAAGTGCAGTGGACAACGCATAGGCGGCTGGATTCACCGTCGGAGTAGGTGTGGGAGTTGGGCTTGGACTTCGAGTCGTTGACGTCCACCAGCCCACAACATCGGCTCGTAGATTGCTCGAACCCGAAATGCCCACAACAGAAACTTTCCCGTCGCTTCCAACCGGAGCGATCACCAACTGGGCGGCAGGAGCGGCGCGTTCAGATGTAAATTGCCAGCCATCTGGCTCGCGGGTGCCATGAGCGAATGCGCGAAATGCTGATCCAGACACTGGATTGGTCGCGTATAGCTGCATCGCTACCGCAGAAGCACTCGCCGGAACCCCGCTGACGCCACGTGCGCTGAAGGAAATGGTTCGCCCCGTTGTCACAACACCACTTGCACCCTTGCCCGCTGCCGTATCTAAAATTCGGTGGCCAAAACTTGCTGAATACAGATCTCCGGTAGCACCTGACCAGCCGTTGACGTCCACATTCACGTGCACAGTCGCAGTTGTGCTCATGTTAGAAATCGTGATTGAACCATTGTCACTGGCGCCAGTGATGACCGTTGCCGTTCGCTGGGTTCCGATTCGATAGACCGCCGAGTCGGCCCCTGGTGCTATCCCGCCAAAAGCGTGAATGCGAAGTGCCCCACTCTTGGTGGCATTGGTTGTCGTGACAGATAGCGTCAAGGAATCAACACCAGAGGTTGGAATCCCATCCTTGCCGCCGAGCTTGAACGACTTGACCTGACCTGGACCAAGTACGGTGTCATTGATGGCGCGCCACGAATTAACAGCGTTGAACAAAGTCCCGCCGTCAGCGGTGTAGTAGCCAACAACATCAGCGTTGACCCACTGCGCACCCAAAGTAGTTGCCAAGGTGATGCGGCCGTCCTTGCCGACCGGAACCACCACTGTTGCCCGACCATCACCGCCGGCGCCAGCCACTGCTTGCACGGTGCTGGGTTTACTCGTGCCCGTTGGCCAGACATAGACCGATGTTGGGGCGTTTGTGCCAACTCTTAGGGACAAGGCCACAGCCGATACCCCCGAACTGGGAACCCCCGCCCGGCCTGTGACATCTACTTCCATCAGTTGCCCCGGGCTTGCGGAGTTTTCCCACATCAATCGACACCGCTGAGCAGTTGCCACTCCGATGCCCTTAGCCGAATCAACCAAACGCGATGGTTTGATGGCGATGAAATGTTGATCCGTTGCAGCCGGTGAGGCCACCCCACTGCCACCGATGGATCCACAAGGCGCACCCGGATCTAAAACACGACCGGTGTAAAAGGAAGTCGCCGCCATGGCGCCATCCCAGGTGAAAGAAATATGTACGTGGTCGCGGTGACATTCAGTGTCATAGGCCGTTGATGTTCGCGCCGCACAGTTCTTATAGTTGGTCCAACCCTTCGCTGTGTCATAAGAACGCCACATCCGGTTGTTCCAAATAATGTACATAATTCCCATACGCTGAACCATCGCGTTTTTATTGCCAAACGAATCGGTCTTTTGCAACCAGGCAATGAACGAATCTGCGGTCGCCTTCTCGGCCGGTTTGCGAACACTGATCATCCAGTCCAGCGCGCGACCTTCGTGGTGCTCACTGATGCCCGAACAGCCATAACGGGGTATGTAGATAACTCGGTCGCCATAGGTCTTCAGGAGAAGCTGTTTAGTTGCTACAACTCCTGGCCGCGGGATGGGATCACAGATCTTTTGGGCGTCATATTCGGGGATCGGCTCGATCGGCGCGGTAAAGGTTCGCGTCACCGGCACCGGCACAGCCGCCTGCCCAGTGGCTACCATCGGTGGCACCACCAGGAAACTCAAAACCAGACCAAGCAATAGAGCACACTTGGTCACGCGACTTTTGGGCATATGTCTCTATCGGCACTAGGGGGAAGTTTTTGACCGGCACACCTACGATAGGCAACAAATACGCCCATTTGCCGTATTGAGACAGCGTGCCCAGCCTAAATAAGCCCGGAAAAGGACCCCCATGCTTGAGCCATCAGAAGTCGCCCGCGCCCTGGTTGTCACCGCACACCCTGATGATGTTGATTTTGGCGCAGCCGGGACGATCGCGACCTGGGTTTCCCAAGGCATAGAAGTCAGTTACTGCATCTGTACCGACGGTGGTGCCGGCGGTGCAGACCCTGATGTTCCACGTCAAGACATTCCTGGAATTCGACGTGCGGAACAAATTGCAGCGGCCGCAGCGGTAGGTGTCAGTGATGTCAGATTTCTTGGTTACTTAGATGGTGAATTGGTTGTGTCACATGAGCTACGTCGCGACATTGTCCGGGTCATCCGGCAAGTTCGGGCGGATCGAATGCTGATTCAATCCCCCGAACGCAACTGGGACCGCATCGGCGCATCGCACCCTGATCACCTTGCTGCCGGCGAGGCAGCAATTCAGGCGGTTTACCCCGATGCACGCAATCCTTTTGCCCACACCTCACTGTTGCAAGATGAGGGCCTTGAGCCATGGACTGTTCGGGAAGTGTGGCTGATGGCCGATGGCCGACCAAATCATTGGATGGATGTAAGCGAACACATGGACGCAAAACTAGCCGCCTTGAAGGCACACCATTCACAAACCGCTCACATGGATGACATGCCTGGCATGATCACCGGCTGGATGAAGTTAGGCGCTGACACCGCTCGTTCCAACGGTTATCCATTTGGCGAGGATGCTTTGGCCGAAGCTTTTCGGGTGGTCTCCACCGGTTAAGCCAGACCAACGTTTAGGTGGCGTCGACCGTCCCAGAAGTCCACAACACCGCAATGGCAATGTTGAGGATCGTCAACCCACCAATGATTGCCCAGGCCGGCAAAGAAATTGTGGGCTTCTTGCGATTAACCACAACGATTCCGGCGATCACGATGGTGATCAGTAACTTCACACCCACTTTGGCGTGGTCTGGCGGGGTGGCGTCGCCTTCGTGGAGTCCAACCAAAATAATTCCGGTGACCAGTTGAGTTAAAACACCATGAAACATCGCGTTGTTGACGACTTTTTCTCTTGATGTCATCTGGATGAAGAACCCACCGAACAATGCCGCTAATCCGATGAAGTGAACAATGAGAACTATTCCCTGCAAGATTTCCATAACCCCTACCAAACCACAGATTTACTGCGCCAGAGAGGCGACGCGCTATTACACACTCAGACCAAGGGCCCACAGCTGATCAACTTCATCAGGGGTGGGCTTGAATTCGTAAGCGGCCACATTCGCGCGCACCTGCTCTGGGCTTGTTGCTCCGGCAATGACTGAACTGACCGGACGGGTTGCAGCGAGCACGCCGATAGCAACCTCCAGCAGTGTTTTGCCACGTTGACTCGCCCAGGCCGTGAGATTTTCGATGGCGCTGAACTGCTCATCGGTCACACTCGATTGCCGATCTGCAAGTCGACCACTACTTGGCCATGGTTGGTCCCGTCGAACTTTCCCCGTCAGCAAGCCACTTGCTAAGGGGAAGAACGGCAACACCCCAAGCCCGTGCTCAATTGCTGCGGGGATGACATCGGTAAGGGCATTCTTATTGAGCAAGGAAAGGTTGTTCTGCGCAGAAATGAACGGGGTGATATCCAACTCGCGGCTGATGCGACCGGCTTGTGCAATTTGCTCCCCCGAAAACTGCGAATTTCCGATGTAGCGCACCTTGCCTTCCACCACGAGTTCGTGCAATGCAAGCAAGGTTTCCTCAATAGGAGTGCTCGGGTCTGGTGAGTGCATTTGGTAAAGGTCGATGTAATCGGTGCCGAGTCGTCGCAGTGACTGTTCGATGGCATGGCGGATGTAGGACCTAGAGCCCAGAGCGCCTAGTGCTTGGTCATAGCCCATTGACATTGAGTCGTGACCAAATTTGGTGGCAATAATCAGATCAGCTCGCTTGGCTCCTAAGGCTTTACCGAGCATTTCCTCCGAGCCACCACGATTGCCGTAAATGTCGGCAGTATCAAAGAAGTCAATCCCGCAATCCAAGGCCGTATTGACGACCTGTTGAGTTTGATCAAAGTCGATGGTCCAGCCGAAGTTATTGCACCCCAAGCCAAGTCCGGTGACAAAGCACTGGGATTGACCTAAATTACGTCGGCGCATACCTATCTGCCTACCACGGAATTACGTCACCGTTGTAGCGGCGAAAGGTTCCTGAATCAGCCATCGTCAAACCAGAAATCAATGACCGAAGGCCTGAAACACTTTCTTCAACCTCAACATCGCCACCACCTAGTCCCATCCGAGTGCGCACATAACCTGGGCACATGATGGCCACCACAATCTCGCGATCCTTCAGCGTGCGAGCCACAATCGTCATTGCTTTATTCAGTGCTGCTTTGCTGGAGGTGTAAGCAATTGCTGGTCGATCGCTGTCACCAATGGACCCAGCGCCACTGGAAAGGGTGACGATGAGTTTCTTCGAACTAGCTGCAACGTTTTCCACCAAGGCTTGAGTCACATTCAAGGTCCCCAAGGTGTTAACTGCCAGCACATCGGCCCAGACTTGAAAATCTACTGTGCCGAACCTTTGCTTTTGAATATTTTCAACAAAAGGCAGTGGGCCAAAGATCCCTGCATTGTTGATCAACAGATCAATGGGCTGATTGCCCAAGCGATCAGCGAAAGCACTGACACTGGCTTGATCGCCAAGGTCGAGCTGCTCAATGCGAAGGTTGGGGTGCTCTTGTGCCAAGTCGGTCAGGTCATCGAGCGCATCAAGATTGCGGGCGGTAGCAATGACATCCCAGCCAGCATCGAGATACTGCCGGGACAGTTCCAAACCGATGCCACGATTTGCCCCTGTAATACAGGCGGTCAAAGTCACTGATTACTCCCACTCAATCGTGCCAGGCGGCTTACTGGTGACATCTAATGTCACGCGGTTCACTTCACGAACTTCATTGGTAATTCTTGTCGAGATGCGGGCCAAAACCTCATACGGCAACCGCGACCAGTCCGCGGTCATGGCATCTTCACTTGAGACTGGGCGCAAAACGATGGGATGCCCATAGGTTCGACCATCGCCTTGCACACCAACACTTCGAACATCAGCAAGCAGAACAACTGGGCACTGCCAAATCTGAGCATCCAGATCTGCTTTGGTCAATTCCTCACGAGCGATGGCATCGGCCTCACGCAAAATCTCTAAGCGCTCTTGGGTAATGGCGCCGATGATGCGAATAGCCAAACCAGGGCCTGGGAAGGGATGACGCCAAACGATCTCAGGTGGCAGAGAGAGTTCGAGTCCAACCGCGCGCACCTCATCTTTAAACAGTGTCCGCAGTGGTTCAATTAGAGAGAACTGCAGGTCATCAGGCAATCCGCCGACATTGTGATGACTCTTGATGTTTGCAGTTCCTGATCCCCCACCAGATTCAACAACATCTGGGTACAGCGTGCCTTGAACCAAGAACTCCACTTCTTCGCCCGCCGTTCCGGCATCGGCAACAACTTCACGAGCGGCTTGTTCAAACACACGAATGAATTCACGGCCAATAATTTTTCGTTTCGTTTCTGGATCGGAAACATCAGCAAGTGCTTCAAGGAAACGACTTTGGGCATTGACAACTTTGAGTTTGATCCCGGTAGCAGCTACGTAATCGTGCGCAACTTGTTCAGCTTCACCCTTGCGCAAGAGTCCATGATCGACAAAGACGCAGGTGAGTTGATCGCCCACAGCTGCGTGCACCAACGCTGCGGCAACGGCCGAATCCACGCCACCACTAAGGCCACAGATCACCGCCTTTGATCCAACCTGAGCCTTAATCAACGCCACCTGCTCATCAATGACGTTCGTCATGGTCCAGTTCGGCGAAATTCCCGCGATGTCATACAGGAAGTGCTCCAAGATGGCTTGGCCTGATTGGCTATGCATCACTTCAGGGTGGAATTGCACACCGGCGAGCCGGCGGTCAAGATTTTCAAACGCCGCAACCGGTGCCCCGGCTGAACTCGCTGTCACGGTGAAACCCGCAGGGGCGGCTTGAACAGCATCCCCGTGAGACATCCACACATTGAGTTCAGCATCAAGGCCGGCAAAGAGTTTGGCGTTGGGCTCGATCACACTCAAAGCAGTGCCGCCAAATTCACTTAATCCGGTGCGGGCTACCTCACCACCAAGAACCGATGCCATGGTTTGAAACCCGTAGCAAATACCAAAGACCGGGACGCCGGAATCAAAAAAGTGTGGATCAAGAGTTGGCGCGCCGGTCTCATAGACACTTGATGGGCCACCCGACAAGATGACAGCAGCAGGATTTTTAGCTACAAGTTCAGCGGCTGTGATGGTGTGCGGAACAATTTCGGAGTACACCTTCGCCTCCCGTACCCGGCGAGCGATCAGCTGCGCATATTGGGCACCAAAATCAACAACCAAAACAGTTGGCTGATTAGACGAAGTCACGTAACCAATCCTAGAGATTGAGCCATTGCCGGCTGCTGCGGCCTTGAGCCTTACTGACCTTGGTAGTTCGGGGCTTCCACCGTCATTTGGACATCGTGCGGGTGAGACTCCTTCAAACCGGCAGCCGTGATACGCACGAATCGGCCACGCTCTTGAAGTTCAGGAATCGTTTCGGTTCCGGCATATCCCATTGACGCTCGAAGCCCACCCACCAACTGATGGGCAACGGCAGCCAGTGGACCGCGGTAAGGAACTTGGCCTTCAACACCTTCGGGAACCAGCTTGTCCTCACTGAGGACATCATCTTGGAAGTACCGATCCTTGCTGTAAGAACGACGCGTGCCACGAGACTGCATTGCCCCCAGTGATCCCATTCCACGATAAGACTTGAATTGCTTGCCGTTGATGAAGATCAAGTCACCAGGGGTTTCATCGCAACCGGCCAACAACGAGCCCAGCATGACAGTGTCGGCTCCGGCCACGATTGCCTTTGCGATGTCACCGCTGTACTGCAAACCCCCATCACCAATAACGGGAACTCCGGCGGCCTTAGCAGCCAGTGATGCTTCATAAATGGCAGTAACTTGCGGTACGCCAACACCGGCGATCACTCGGGTAGTGCAAATCGAACCAGGGCCCACGCCGACCTTAATTCCGTCAGCGCCAGCGTCAATGAGGGCTTGCGCGCCTTCCCGGGTGGCGATATTTCCGCCGACCACATCCACCGCAGTGTCCTTCTTCAGTCGGGAGACCATTTCCAAGACATCTTTGTTGTGCCCATGCGCGGTATCCACGACGATGAAGTCAGCTGCGGCTTCAATCAGCGCAAGTGCGCGCTTGTAGGACTCTTCACCCACACCTACAGCCGCACCGACGACCAAACGCCCAGCGGAGTCCTTGGTGGCCAGCGGGTACTTATCCGACTTTTCAAAGTCTTTGACGGTAATCAATCCACGAAGTCGCCCTGACTCATCAACCAAAGGCAACTTTTCGATCTTGTTCTTGGCCAAGATGTTCATCGCATCATCACCACTGATGCCGACGTGACCGGTGATCAGCGGCATGGGTGTCATGACATCGTGCACGCTGCGGGAAAAATCAGTTTCAAAGCGGATATCACGGTTAGTCACGATGCCAAGCAAAATCCCTGCTTCATCAACTACTGGAACGCCGCTGATTCGGTAGCGACCACAGAGTTCATCAACATCGGCCAACGTGTCATTAGGTCCACAGGTGACTGGGTTCGTGACCATGCCGGCTTCTGAACGCTTGACCAGGTCAACTTGCGCGGTTTGATCTTCAATCGAAAGATTTCGGTGCAGCACGCCGACGCCACCTTGACGAGCCATCGCAATTGCCAGGCGAGCTTCGGTGACCGTGTCCATTGCAGAGGAAACCAAGGGAATCTTCACTGAGATGTTGCGCGTCAGGCGCGAACTGGTGTTAACCAAACTGGGAACAACATCTGATGGACCAGGCAACAACAAGACGTCGTCATAGGTCAGGCCTAGGAAGGCAAATTTCTCGGGCAGGCCGTCCGACGCTGTTGTGGGGTTCAATTCGCACCATCCTCGTCGTCGGGGACTCAATGGTTAAGAGTACCTGCTAGCTGACGTAGCCCCATCGGTAGCCCAAGGCAGCGGCTTGGGCACGGTCAGCGGCGCCAATTTTCCTGAAGAGTCGGCGCGCATGTGTCTTGACTGTGTCCTCAGACAAAAACAGTTCCTTACCGATTTCGCTATTGCTACGCCCACGGCTCATTCCTTCGAGGACTTGCAGTTCACGCTCGGTCAAGGCTGGTGGCTCACCTGCAAGCAATTCTCGTGGGCGACGTTGAGCACTGACCCAAGCGCGGGATTCCAAGGCAAAGGAAACCGTTGCGCTGATTTCCTCGCGGGTTGCATCCTTGGTGAGGAACCCACGTGCACCAGCGGCAATCGCGCGCGAGACAGCATCACGATCTTGAGCCACGGTGAGCATGACAACGACAGCTTCTGGGTAGGACATCACTAATCGACGTGCTGCTTCCATGCCGCCCATTCCGGGCATACGCACATCCATCAGCACAAGGTCTGGTCGCTCACTTGGCCAGCGCTGAAGAACTTCTTCACCGCAAGAGGCAACATCAACGCGAGAAACGCCGGGTACCAAGGCAATAGAGCGGCGCAAAGTTTCACGACTCATCGAAGAGTCATCGCAGACTAAAACCGATGCCATCAGACTCATACGCGACCCTCCTGCCCAATGAAATCGCCATTCAGGCGAGCCGAGCCCTTGGCGGGTCCGGTATGGGATTCATCGGCATAACAGGGCTCGCACTTGAGCCTAAGAAACTGGGTTAGACGAGGCCTCTGGCCGCGTGGGATAGGCGAGTTACCGCCTCAGTCAGGTCCCCTGAATGGATCACCCCTGCTGGTACATCCGTGGTCCAGCCTGGGCCACCCAAGACCACCGCTGGAACTGGTCGCAGAGCCCGTAGTGCGTTCATATCAAGGTAATCGCCGGTGATGCGATCATGCGCCCACACCATGACAGCCGGGGCTCCCGAGCGGGTAATTGAAGCCAGCATCGCATCCATCGGGACTCGAGCCCCAAGCATCCGAGTAGCCACGCCATGTTCGGCCAAAGCCGCGGAAAGCGCATACAGCGGCAAGGTGTGCAGTTCATCAGGAGCTGCAGCCAAAATGATCGGGCGAGAGCCAAAGGGTTCTATGAGTGTTTCGGCAACATCACGAAGTGCTCCGACCACACCTTCAGTTAAAACGTGTTCAAGTTCGATGCCCTGACCGGTTGATTGAAAACGCTCGCCAACACCAATAAGAACCGGAGCAATCATGTTGTCCCAGGTCCAAATTGTTCCCCTCGTGTGCAATGAATCCATCAAGATGCGCCGAACAGCAGGGGCATCAAGGGCAAGAGCGGCACGAGATAGACCACGAGCTTGAGTTGCTCCGCCATGGATAGGTACAACCTGACCACCACCGCCACGACTACGAACAGTGGGAGCATCAACGCCACGATCTGGGGCGGTATTCGCCTTTGCTTGAGTGGCATCTGCAGCCAAGGCGGCTTTAGCGGCATCGGCAGGGGAGCACCCGTCAAAGACAAGCGCCCGCATGATCTCCAAGCGCAAGAGATCTTCAGGACCATAACGACGGTGAGCTCCGGCAAAGTGGGAACTAGGTCCGATGCCGTAGCGGCGATCCCAGGTTCGAAGAGTGGCCGGCGCAACGCCAAATCGGCGGGCCACCGCCGCCACTGTCAGCCCGACCTCAGCCCCGGCTTCTGCGCCCTCAAGAAGGGTCGTTTGGCTGGGCTCCGGGGCCGAAAGATCACTCACAAGCCCATTTTGACCCCACTGTGAGCATTCCGCCACTTCTCAGACCCAAATACGGGAAATTGGTCATAAGTTTTTCGACAAATGGAGTTGACTAACTTTTGAAACGATTGTATGTTTCATTCAAGAGTTACCCCCTAGCCACGTGGAGGCACCAATGGCAGACATCTCCAGACTTCCCGGCCCCAATTCAGACCTATGGGACTGGCAGCTTGAGGGGGCCTGCCGTGAGGTCGATACCGAGGACTTCTTCCACCCAGAGGGAGAACGTGGTTCAGCTCGACTTCGCCGCGAACTAAATGCCAAAGCCATTTGTGCGACCTGCCCGGTGATCAGTTCATGCGCATCACATGCACTCGCTGTCCGCGAGCCCTACGGAGTGTGGGGCGGCATGAGTGAAGATGACCGCTTGGCCATCATCGAAGCTGGCAAGGCATTGCGCCCGGCAGCAGCAACACCAGCCTTTGCTTCCTAAGGAATTCCTACCCCTCAGAAATTAAAAAGAACTGGCCCTTACCTTGAGTAAGGAGCCAGTTCTTTTTGTTTGAACTTAGTGCGAATGCCCACCTGGACCATGGCTGTGACCATGTCCACTGTGTGAGTCTTCTTCCTCATCAGCGGGCTTGTCGACAATCAATGCTTCGGTGGTGAGCAACAAGCCAGCAATGGACCCTGCATTTTGTAATGCAGAGCGCGTGACCTTGACCGGATCAATGACTCCTTGCGCAACTAGGTCGCCGTACTCGCCGGTGGCTGCGTTGAAGCCAAGCCCACCGGAGCGAACCTGGGCCACAATGACGTGTCCTTGTTCGCCAGCATTTTCGGCAATCCAACGCAACGGGGCATCCAGCGAGCGCTTGACGATCTGTGCACCGATGAGTTCATCGCCAGCCAGATCCAATTCGTCAACAGCTGCTGCGGCTAGCACCAAAGCGGTGCCTCCGCCAGGGACGATGCCTTCTTCAATGGCCGCACGCGTGGCCGAGATCGCATCTTCCAAGCGGTGCTTACGCTCTTTGAGCTCAACCTCAGTGGCTGCGCCGACCTTGATGACCACAACACCGCCAGCCAACTTGGCCAAACGCTCTTGCAGCTTTTCGCGGTCCCAGTCGCTATCGGTGCGCTCAATTTCAGCACGAATCTGACTCACGCGATCTTGCACTGCGCTCGATTCGCCCCCACCATCAACGATCGTGGTGTCTTCCTTAGTAACCACGACGCGACGGGCGGTACCCAAAACTTCAAGTCCGACTTGGTCCAACTTCAAACCAACTTCAGCAGAAACAACCTGCGCACCAGTCAAGATTGCAATGTCTTGCAACATGGCCTTGCGTCGATCGCCAAACCCAGGAGCCTTCACAGCAACTGCATTAAAGAGCCCGCGGATCTTGTTAACCACCAAGGTGGAGAGTGCTTCGCCATCAACATCTTCAGCAATGATCAGCAAGGACTTACCGGTTTGGGCAACCTTTTCGACAACGGGCAACAACTCAGCAATAGCCGAGATCTTGCCGTTCACCAAGAGGATGTAGCCATCATCGACAATGGCTTCCATCCGCTCGGCGTCGGTCACAAAGTACGGCGAGATATAGCCCTTGTCGAACTGCATTCCTTCAGCAAATTCGAGCTCAACACCAAAGGTGTTGGATTCATCAACGGTGATGACGCCTTCTTTGCCGACCTTGTCCATCGCCTCAGCGATCGTGGCGCCAATGAGTGCATCTTGGGCTGACAAGGTGGCGACCTGGGCAACTTCTTCGCGACCATTGACCGGGCGAGCAAGTTCCAGCAGGCGCGCACTAACTGCGGCCACAGCCTTGTCCATACCGCGCTTGAGCGGGGTGGGCTGTGCTCCGGCTGCGACGTTACGCAGACCTTCGCGGACTAGTTCTTGAGCCAAAACGGTGGCCGTAGTGGTGCCATCGCCTGCGACATCGTTGGTCTTGGTGGCAACTTCCTTGACCAACTGAGCGCCAAGGTTCTCGAACGGATCATCGAGCTCAATCTCGCGCGCGATGGTGACACCGTCATTGGTGATCGTGGGGGCTCCCCACTTCTTGTCGAGGACAACGTTGCGACCCTTAGGGCCGAGCGTGACCTTGACGGCGTCAGCGAGCTTGTTGACACCGCGCTCTAGTGAGCGACGAGCGTGCTCATCAAATTCCAAAATCTTTGGCATGGGTACCTCTCCATTGTGTTGCTCTAATGCAGACCGCCCTGGTCCCTTACGGACTCAGGGCGAGACTGCATGTGATTGCTCGCACTGGTGGTGCGCACTGTTGTAGGACTACTTGTTAACGATGGCCAAGACGTCGCGTGCCGACAAGATCAGGTATTCCTGACCGTCGTACTTAACTTCAGTTCCGCCGTACTTGCTGTAAACGACGATGTCGCCTTCAGCGATGTCCAGCGGGAGGCGCTTGCCATCTTCAAAGCGGCCGGGGCCAACTGCTAAGACTTTGCCCTCTTGTGGCTTTTCCTTAGCGGTGTCTGGGATAACAAGGCCAGAAGCGGTGGTCTGCTCGGCCTCGAGAGGCTGTACGAGGACGCGGTCCTCAAGCGGCTTAATGGAAACCGACACTGTGCTGCTCCCCCTTCAAGGGATCATCAATGTTCAGGGACAGCGGAGGAGATTGACCCCACCCGCAGGCACAACCACGGGGGAAGTGCTCGGGACAACTGTACGGGGGGCGTTAGCACTCCGTCAAACCGAGTGCCAGATTCAGACCTGAAGGCTTGTTGGGGGTGGGGCAGTGGGATTGCCAGCGCTCTAGGGATTCTTGGCCAGGACCCAAATACTGCAGCCGTAGTGGGCGCCAAAGCTGGTCTGTGCCTGATCACCGAAGGGATCGACCTCATCGACCAAATCTCCATCATCGGTGACGAAGGCCAGCTTTTCGACCGTGAATTCTTGGGTCAAGAAATCTCGAAGGAAGGGCAGCGAGAAAACTCTCTGCCCGTTGAACTCAACGCGTTGAACCTGTCCCGTTGGAACACTGAAATACAAGGTTCCGCCCGGTTTGAGCATTCGTGTGAGATTGGCAAAACCTTTTCGCCAACCATCGTAGTCAATGGGATCTGAGTACCTCCCCAAACCAAAATGCTCCAGCGCATGTAAGCACGATAATGAATCGGTCATTGCATCAAATTGTTCATCGGGTTTCATCAGATCGTGTTGAATGAACGTGATCCCCTGTACACGAACTGTCAAAGGGCGAACATCAAAGACATCAATATTTCGAAAACTCGCCACATGTGAAACAAATCCGTAAACACTTGATCCAACATCAACATGGCGCTGCGGTTGACGGTGGAAGATCTCGCGAGCGACAAATAGGTCTTGGTGGAAGTAGTGTCCCGATGCAGTTCCAGCAGCATCTTCGCGGTCGGCGTATACAGCGAAGGCTTGACCTAATGGAAATTCCTCTGGGTGGTCACTATTTCGTCGCTAGGCATCAAATCGCTTGCGATCACTTCGCACTGCCGTATAGCCACGAGCCGCAGCCAGCGTGGTCTTTCCATCAATTCCCCATTGCCGCAGACGCCTGTTTGTGGCTACAAGTGCTGGCCGCAAGGCTGACTTCCACGACATTGGGCTTTCCTCACACGGTGGGCAAACACTGACTTTCCTAGCCTAGAGCCTGCTTGCACGCTCCTGCGAGAGAGTTAGTGCATGAGCACAGAAATCTTCAGTCCACAAGGCCAGGAGTTGATTGCTCAATTCTTTCCCTATGAAGCATCCACGGCGATGGCTCGTAGTCAAAAAGCCCGCCGGGATCACCCTGCCGAACTCGTCGCGCAGGCCATGACCCAAGCCAAGCTCCGTACCCGTGCCGTGCAAAGGCTTGGACCGATAGCGGAAAAACTGATGTTCACCGCAGAAGGTCTCGAACAAGCCACACGCCCCGATGTTGCTGCTCTGCGCGCGAGACATTTCGCAGACCACGGCGCAACGCGTATTGCAGATATTGGCTGCGGATTGGGTTTTGATTCCATCGCTTTTGCCCAAGCAGGGTTGCAGGTTATCGCCATCGAAGCCGATCCGATCACGGCTGAATACGCAAAGGTAAATGCTCAGGTTCTTGAACTAGATCACCTGATCACCATCATGGTGATGGACGCTCACGAGTTTGTGCCGGCCGACTTTGACTGCGATGCAGTCTTTGTGGACCCTGCACGACGAAGCGCAGGGAAGCGAATCAAAGATCCGAGCAAGTGGAGCCCGTCCTGGTCCACCGCGCTAGCTCTTGCCCAAGCAACACCCATGGGCTGTCTCAAAGTCGCTCCCGGTATCGATCATGAACTGCCCCCGGCCGGATCAACCACCCAGTGGGTCAGCCACAGTTCGGATCTGGTGGAGGCCTGCGTCTGGCTGGGCACAGCGGCCACCGCCGCCATCGCCCGCCAGGCCACGATCCTGCCGGCCGGCATCACCCTTTCTAGCGCAAACCTTCAGCCAGTGGCCGCTCGAGCAATCTCGACCTACCTGCTTGAACCCGACGATGCCGTGATCCGTTCAGGCTTAGTCGGCATCGTGGCTGATCAAACTCACGCTGGACTTATTGACCCAGCCATTGCTTATTTGACCACTGATCAAAGGCCACCGGCCTCTGCGCTGTACGCGGCCTTTGAAGTCCTAGAAGCAATGCCCTTTTCATTGAAGGGTTTGCGTCAACGTGTTCGCGAACTTGGGATCGGCCAATTGGAAATCAAAAAGCGTGGCTCTGCGGTTGATCCAGAAAAGCTACGAACAGACCTCAAACTTGAAAAGTCGAACAAAGCCGCTGGCGTGATTGTGCTGACGCGAATTGGACTAGATCCCATTGCCATCATCGCCAAGCGGTTGGCATAAGTTCGAAAAGTTTCAAACTGCCTGCTACTTGATGTAATCGGTCAGCGATGCAACGGAGAAGCCTTGGTCATGGATGGTTTGGAGAAGTGAATTCATATTTTTCACGCCACCGTGGTCTCTAAAGTGAAGCAAAATAATGTCTCCGGAATTCAAACGATTGCCAGAGGCAAAATAGATCTTGTAACTCGGCATCGACACGTTCCACAAGATCAAGGCTTTGAGTCCACATTGGGCAGCAACTTTTTGCGTTGTTGCGTCGTAGTTGCCATAGGGCGGACGCAAAAACTGAGGAGACTTTCCAAACAGTGCCTTCTCGGCTGTGATATTGCCGCAAATCTGCCGTGTCTGTGTAGCTAGTGAGGCGCCTCGAAGGTTGGCGTGGCTGACTGAGTGATCCTGAATTGATGAACCGGGCACGCTCGCAATGGAGCTGAAGAATCCAGGGTCAACGGCCGCGGCCTGCGAGACCAAGAACATGGTCAGCGGGATCTTCTTCTGGACCACGAAGTCCCTAAATGCCGGGTCAAGGTCGTAGCCATCATCAATGGTGAGAAAAACAACGCGGTCATTGGTGTTGACGTGATTGATCACCGGTGCAGCGCCAGCATCGGTTGAAGTTTCGGTAACCGATGAAGGCTTAGGTGGCATAGACATCGTCGCTTCAGGCTTAGCGGTTGCTACCGGTATGGGCTTTTGGCTTGGTGTTGATGTTGGTGAAGCAGTGGGTCGATCCCGAACTACTCCGGCAGAATTGCTAGCAGCTGAGGTCTTTGAGTGCGAGAGGGAGATACCGACAACTACAACTAACACCAAAAGAACCGATGAGGTTATCGTTAACCGCAATCGTCGCGCTCTCCTGCGCTGCCGGGCTGTCCGCGGGCTAGCCATGACTTTGGAAATCCCAACCGTGAGCGCGCTCAATAGCCACAGTGTCAATCACGGGATCAAGGTAAGCAGACTTTTTTGCCCAGCGCATGAGAACCACGATCCGCGCGGGGTTATTGGTGGCTTCATCGGCATCTGCCGTGAACAACTCGGTCTTAACCGCCCCTTGTTGGTTCGCCATCTCTAGGACATGAGCGTGCACCCAATCAATGGCCTCATCAAGGCACCCTGGGGCCACTCGAGCCTCCCAAAAGCGCACAATCATTGAATCCTCCAGGTTCATCTGACCACACGATCCACGGGAAAAGATGAATCCGCGCCAAAATTTAAAGCAGTTGGAGGAATGTGCGCCTCGACAAGAGCCGCCCCCAAGGCCGCCACCATCGCACCATTGTCAGTACACAGACCAGGCCGGGGAATGCGCACCAGCACGCCTTGAGCTTCAGCTCGTTGTTCGATCACGGCCCGCAGACGTGAGTTTGCTGCAACGCCACCGGCCACTAACAAATGATTAATACCTTGTTCAGCACAGGCAAGCAAGGCCTTAGTCGTGAGCACATCCACCACAGCCTCTTGGAAAGATGCAGCAACATCGGCGATAGGCACCGCTTCACCGGCACGCTGCCTTGCTTCAATCCAACGAGCCACTGAGGTTTTCAATCCGCTAAAGGAAAAGTCGTAACGATGATCACGCATGTCATGGGCTGCTGTTAGACCTCGCGGAAATGCGATGGCATCACGATTACCTTCGCGAGCCAGCACATCAAGGTGCGGTCCACCAGGAAAGGCAAGTCCAAGCAATCGAGCGATCTTGTCGAAGGCCTCCCCGGCCGCATCATCAATCGTGGCACCTAGTGGCACCACATCATGGGTTAGATCATCGACCCGCAAGATGCTTGAGTGACCTCCGCTGACCAACATGGCAATGGCTGGCTGTGGAAGTTTGCCGTGTTCAAGCCGATCAACCGCAACGTGCGCGGCAAGGTGATTGACCCCATAGACCGGCTTATCAAGGGCTAACCCCAGCGCCTTTGCAGCAGCAACCCCCACCAGTAGCGCACCGATCAGGCCCGGTCCGGAGGTAACGGCAACCGCGTCAATCTCCCACAAGGCGATCCCTGCATCGATGCAGGCGCGTTCAATGGCCGGGGACATTGCTTCAAGGTGTGCACGAGAGGCAATCTCAGGGACAACGCCACCGAATCGCTCATGTTCGGCAACACTGCTAGCAACGCAGTCAGCTAACAACGTTGTACCGCGGACAATGCCAACTCCTGTTTCATCACAGGAGGTTTCAATTCCTA
>Ga0114958_10000122_pt1 | contig 64319 bp, 67 predicted proteins | sample C_130208_EF_Meta_FD_89577 | JGI IMG/M metagenome (GOLD analysis project Ga0114958, IMG submission 89577) | Freshwater microbial communities from Lake Croche, Canada to study carbon cycling - C_130208_EF_MetaG | ecosystem: Environmental > Aquatic > Freshwater > Lake | place: Lake Croche, Canada...
CGGCACCGCGATCATTCAAGAAACTCGACACTGGCATGAAGACACCGGAGTCACCACCAGTGGTCGGGTGAAGTCCGACGCTGAGGACTACCGCTACTTCCCTGAACCTGACTTGGTCCCGGTTGCCCCCTCTGCGGAGTGGATTGAGCAACTGCGTTCCCAGCTTCCTGAGCCTCCTGCTGACCGAAGTAAGCGATTGCGCCAGGAGTGGGGGATCAGCGAAAAGGAAATGCAGTCCGTCATCAACGCGGGAGCTCTTGACCTTGTTCTAGCCACGATCGCCGAAGGCGCGGATCCGGCTGCTTCTCGCAAGTGGTGGCTCGGTGAGCTGGCCCGTCGAGCCAATGACGAAGGCGTGGAGCTGGAATCACTGGCGATCACCGCAAAGCAGGTCGCAGACCTGGAAGCACTGGTTCAATCAGGTCGACTCAACGACAAGTTGGCTCGCCAGGTCATTGACGGCGTGCTGGCCGGCGAAGGCGAGCCGGCGGCGGTAGCTGACTCCCGCGGCTTACAGATTGTTTCTGACGATTCAGCCTTGCTGGCTGCAATTAATGAAGCCATCGCTGCCGATCCCGATGCCGCGCAAAAGATTCGTGACGGGAAAGTTGCCGCGGCTGGTGCTCTGGTCGGTGCGGTCATGAAGGCAACTCAGGGACAGGCCGATGCTGGTCGGGTGCGCGAACTGGTTCTCCAAGAACTTGGTCAGTAACGCGCGCCCATAGGGGCCGGAAGGTTGTTCAGCGCACTCATATCTGTTGCCGAAAGGTTCACGCTCAACGCACCAACATTTTCGATGAGATGGTTCATTGCCCGTGTCCCAGGAATGGCCACAACGTGCGGCCCGGTGGCAAGCACCCAAGCCAGCGCAACCTGACCGGGCGTGCATTCCAACCGGTCGGCGATAGAGGTGACCGAGTCAACGATGGCCTGGTTGTGAGCTGTGGCCTCTTCAGTAAATCGCGGATTACTCGCTCGAAAATCGCCAGCCTCAAAGGTTGCCTGCTTGTATGCGCCGGTAAGGAAGCCACGACCTAGTGGCGAGTAGGCCATGAACGCAACATCATTTTCGCCACCCCACGCGAGGACAGTGTCGAGATGATCGCGGGTCCACAGCGATAGTTCACTTTGGACAACATCGACATGGTGTTGCTCATTGCAGGCTTGAACTTGGTCGAGTGAGACCTCAGATAGGCCAATGGCTTTAACTTTTCCTTCCGACTGAAGTTCTGCAAATGCTCCCCAGGTTTCCAATAACGGAACATCAGGATCGAGTCGATGCAGCTGGTAGATATCGATCACCTCAACACCAAGCCTGCTCAGGGCCGCATTGCAAGCTTGCTTGATGTATTCAGGCCGCCCATTGCGGATGACAGTTCCTGGTTCAACTTCAATGGCTCCACATTTGGAACTAATGACTACCTCATCGCGCCTACTGCGGATCGCTTTTCCAAGGAGCTCTTCGTTGGTGAAAGGGCCATAGACATCAGCGGTGTCAAACAAGGTGATGCCAAGGTCAATGGCTCGGTCAATGACCTTGATCGATGCTTGGTCGTCTCGCCCGCTAGGGGTGTAAAGCCACGACATTCCCATGCAGCCAAGACCTAAGGTGCTGACTTCCAAGTCACCAATTGTGCGCATGGCATTCACCTTAAGGCTAAGGCTTGTGGGGACTGGTTAGTCTGGGTTCATGACGTTAGTGTGCCTGCCGTGGAGCGACCCACAGGTCCTGGAAAAAGTACTTCCACCTGGAATCGACTGCGTGACCTATGACGGTTCCGGTGAGATCGCCCGCGCAGCTGAGGTTGAATTTTTCGTACCCCCGTATATGGGAGCCGCGCATACTCTCGAAGTGATGGCATCAATGCCATCACTCAAAGTGGTGCAAGCCCTCACAGCAGGGGTTGACAATGTGTGGCAGCACCTGCCTCATGGCGTGGCGTTGTGTAATGCAAAAGGCGTGCACGATGCCAGCACGGCTGAACTTGCCGTCGGACTGACGATCGCCTCATTGCGGAAGTTCCCTGAATTCGCGCGGGCCCAAGAAAGTGGGCAGTGGCTCTATGACCGATATGACGCATTGGCCGACAAGACGGTCTTAATTGTCGGTTTTGGAAGTGTGGGTGCGGCTCTCGAGGCGCGGCTGATTGCCTTTGAGGTGAACATTCTTAAAGTGGCTCGAACGGCGCGAGGCGAGGTTGAAGGTTTTGATGCTCTGCCAGCATTACTTGGGCAAGCAGATGTGGTAATCCTCACCTGCCCTTTAACTGATCAAACCCGTGGGCTTGTTGATCACACTTTTATCGCCGCGATGAAACAAGGAGCCCTTTTGGTCAATGTCTCGCGTGGCCCGGTGGTCAACACCGATGACCTCCTTGCTGCGCTGACAAGTGGGCGTATTAAGGCCGCCCTTGATGTCACTGACCCCGAACCACTTCCGGCTAATCACGGCCTCTGGCGGGCCCCTGGTGTATTTATCAGCCCACATGTTGGTGGAAATACCAGCGCTTTCCTGCCGCGTGCGTATCGTTTAGTTAGCGATCAACTTCAACGCTTTGTTGCCGGTGAACCACTTCTTCACGTGATGAGCGCTCCCTGAGAGGAAAGACATGAACCAATTTGACCCCACTCCCAATCGTGATGACATCACGCGCGGACCGGATGCCTACAAGCGTGAGACCGTTAAAGTCACGCCAGCTCGGATCGGATTTGCGATCCTTGCAGTTATTGCCCTGTTATTTGTTGTGCAAAACAACGACAAGGTCTCGTTCACATTCCTGTTTGGCCTTATTGACACGCAAATTGCGCTGTGGTTGCTTCTCCTGATCGCGCTTGCTCTGGGTTTTGGGCTCGGATATTTGGTGAATTCAATGCGCTCCCGCCGCAAAGCAGCTGGTAAGTAGGATCAATCCATGACTGATTCCCCGGACATCAAGCCCCGTAGCCGTGAAGTAACTGATGGCCTTGAGCGCGCCGCCGCTCGTGGCATGTTGCGTGCAGTTGGCATGGGCGATGAAGACTTCCTCAAGCCGCAGGTCGGGGTAGCCAGTAGTTGGAACGAGATCACGCCATGCAACCTCAGCCTCGATCGGCTGGCGAAAGCTGCAAAGCAGGGAGTTTTCGATGGCGGCGGATTCCCGCTCGAATTTGGCACCATCTCTGTGTCCGATGGAATCTCGATGGGTCACCAAGGGATGCACTTCTCGTTAGTCTCGCGTGAAGTCATCGCTGACTCGGTAGAAACAGTGATGGAAGCTGAGCGCATTGACGGCATGGTGGTTCTTGCTGGTTGCGACAAGTCACTGCCCGGCATGTTGATGGCTGCCGCTCGCATTGATGTGGCATCAGTTTTGCTCTACGCAGGTTCGACGATGCCTGGTCGCCACAACGATCGGGACGTGACGATCATTGACGCATTCGAAGCAGTCGGGGCTTGTGCGCGGGGATTGATTACCCGTGATGAAGTTGACGCTATTGAACGCGCCATTTGTCCAGGCGAAGGTGCCTGTGGTGGCATGTACACCGCGAACACGATGGCATCCATCGGCGAAGCACTGGGAATGTCCTTGCCAGGCAGCGCTGCACCACCGGCAGTGGACAGTCGCCGGGATGGATTTGCTGTGGCATCGGGCGAAGCAGTGGTTGACATGCTCCGGCAGGGCATTACCGCTCGCGACATCATGACCAAACCAGCTTTCGAAAATGCCATCGCAGTTCTGATGGCCTTGGGCGGATCTACTAATGCGGTCCTGCACTTGCTGGCCATTGCTAACGAAGCTCGCGTTGAACTTACCTTGGATGACTTCAATCGCATTGGCGACAAAGTTCCACACTTGGCAGATGTAAAGCCTTTCGGTCGTTTTGTGATGACTGATATTGACCGAGTCGGTGGTGTGCCGGTGGTGATGAAGGCATTACTTGATGCCGGTCTCATGCACGGCGATGTTTTGACGGTGACGGGTAAGACGATGGCCGAAAACTTGGCACACATCGCACCGCCTGATCTTGATGGTGAGATTCTTCGCGCGATGGACAAGCCGATTCACCGCACAGGTGGTCTGTCCATCTTGCGCGGATCGCTGGCTCCCGAAGGTGCCGTTGTGAAGACCGCAGGCTTTGATGCGGAGGTCTTTGAAGGCACGGCTCGAGTCTTCGATGGCGAACGGGCTGCCATGGATTCACTTGAGGCCGGCAATATCACCGCCGGTGATGTGGTGGTGATCCGTTACGAAGGACCTAAGGGTGGTCCTGGCATGCGCGAAATGCTGGCCATCACCGCAGCCATTAAGGGAGCAGGTTTAGGTAAGGACGTTCTGCTACTTACCGATGGTCGATTCAGTGGCGGCACCACTGGCCTGTGCATTGGCCACGTTGCCCCTGAAGCAGTTGATGGTGGACCAATCGCCTTCGTTAAAGACGGTGACAAGATCGTGGTCAACGTTGCGAGTCGAAGCCTTGATGTTCTCATCAACGATGCTGAAATGGCTTCCCGAAAGGCAGCCTGGACCGCGCCTGCGCCTAAGCATGAACGAGGAGTATTGGCCAAGTACGCCAAACTCGTTGGGTCGGCCGCTTACGGCGCTGTTTGTCACTGATCAACCTGCTGATTTGTGCCTAGGGGTTGACGAATACACTGATCATCCGTCATGCTGGCTAGGTGCTGAACACCATTGTTGTAGTTAGCGGGCGTGTCGTCTGACCGAACCGTCAACCGACACGCGCCCCTCGCCGACCCGACGGTCCGAGGGGTTTTGTTTTTCCCCTCACCCTTCCCCGTAGTTAAGGACCATCGATGACAGAGCAGTTGACCGGAGCCCAGAGCCTTATTCGCTCACTGGAGTTCGCCGGTGTTGACTCAGTTTTTGGTATTCCTGGTGGTGCTGTATTGCCCGCTTATGACCCGTTGATGGATTCGACCCAGGTGCGCCACATTTTGGTGCGCCACGAGCAAGCAGCTGGCCATGCCGCTGAGGGCTATGCCCAAGCAACCGGTCGAGTCGGAGTTTGCATGGCAACCTCGGGCCCGGGCGCTACCAACTTGGTGACACCGATTGCCGATGCCTACATGGACTCAGTCCCGATTGTGGCCATCACCGGCCAGGTGCCCAGCACCTCAATTGGAACGGATGCCTTTCAAGAGGCCGATATTCGTGGCATCACGATGCCCATTACTAAGCACAGTTTTCTGGTCACGGATCCAGCGCAAATTCCGCGCGCGGTCGCGGAGGCTTTTCACATTGCTAGCACCGGTCGTCCTGGTCCAGTTCTTGTCGATGTCAGTAAGGACGCACTACAGGCACTGACAACATTTGCATGGCCGGCGAACATTGACTTGCCCGGCTACCGCCCAGTGACAAAACCTCATGCCAAGTCCGTGCGCGAGGCCGCTCGGATGATGATGGAAGCTCAGCGCCCCGTGCTTTACGTCGGTGGCGGAGTTATCAAAGCCGGCGCCCACCGTGAATTACTCGAGCTAGCGCAACTGACCGGAATTCCAGTGGTGACCACGTTGATGGCTCGCGGGGCCTTCCCTGATTCGCATCCGCAACATTTAGGGATGCCGGGTATGCACGGCTCAGTGGCAGCCGTTGCCTCTCTTCAAAAGTCTGATTTGCTCATTGCTCTGGGTTCGCGCTTTGATGACCGAGTCACCGGCAAGATCAACAGCTTTGCGCCTTATGCCCAGATCATTCATGCTGATGTTGATCCAGCAGAAATCGGCAAGATGCGCCATGCCGATGTCCCGATCGTGGGCGATGCACGTGAAGTCATTGCTGATTTGGTTGTTGCAGTCAAGGCAGAGCATGAGGCCGGTCGCCATGGAGATGTCGGCGGGTGGTGGAAGCAGCTCGAAGAGTGGCTTGAAACGTACCCACTGGGTTATGCGCCAGCCCCTGAAGGTGAACTCTCACCGGAGTTTGCCATTGAGCGCTTGGGTGTCATTGCTGGGCCAGAGGCGATCTATGCCGCTGGCGTGGGTCAGCATCAAATGTGGGCGTCACAATTTATTAAGTACGAACACCCGCGCACCTGGTTGAACTCCGGTGGAGCTGGAACCATGGGTTATGCCATCCCAGCGGCCATGGGTGCAAAAGTCGGTCGACCTGATGCTGCCGTGTGGGCTATCGATGGTGATGGTTGCTTCCAGATGACCAACCAGGAGTTGGCAACCTGCACCGTCAATGACATTCCCATCAAGGTCGCCCTGATTAACAACGGCACCTTAGGCATGGTGCGTCAGTGGCAAACTCTGTTTTACAACGAGCGTTACTCTGAAACCGATCTTGGTTCTAAGAACATCCCAGATTTTATGAAGTTGGCCGATGCGTACGGTTGCGAAGGCATTCGGGTCACCTCGGCAGATCAGGTGGACGCTGCCATTGAAAAGGCCATGTCGATAAACGATCAATCCGTCGTGGTGGAATTTGTGGTTCATCAAGATGCCATGGTGTGGCCGATGGTTCCGGCTGGAACAAGTAACGATGACATCTTGGCAGCTCGCGATGCTGCGCCGATTTGGGATCGTGAGGATTGAGATGAGTCGACACACACTGTCAGTTTTAGTTGAGAACACCCCCGGTGTCTTGGCTCGCGTTTCATCGTTGTTCTCTCGTCGCGGATTCAACATTGATTCGCTTGCGGTAGGCCCCACCGAATCTGCCGAAGTTTCACGCATGACCATCGTGGTCAACGTGGAGGATTTGCCTCTGGAGCAGGTGACCAAGCAGCTGAATAAATTGGTCAATGTCATCAAGATTGTTGAACTTGACCCAGCGATGGCCGTTGAGCGGGAATTGATGTTGGTCAAGGTTCATGCAGATATTGAAACTCGCTCACACATTCTTGAAACGGTACAGCTCTTCCGCGCCAAGGTCGTCGACGTGACCTCCGATGCGGTGACGATCGAAGCCACCGGAAGCGTGGACAAATTAGAGGCTTTACTGCGCGTCCTTGAGCCCTTTGGCGTCAAAGAACTCGTGCAATCAGGCATGGTTGCGATCGGTCGGGGGGCGCGCTCAATCAGCGATCGCAGTCCGCGTACCGTAGACCCGACGTAAGTAAAGCGTCCCAACACCTCAGGAGAGTTAGACCGTGGCTGAAATGTTCTCTGACGACAATGCAGATCTTTCGATCATTCAATCTCGCAAGGTCGCCATCTTGGGTTACGGAAGCCAAGGTCATGCGCATGCACTGTCCTTGCGCGACTCCGGTGTTGATGTGCGCGTGGGATTGCTTGAGGGCTCGAAGTCGCGTGCAAAGGCAGAGGCCGAGGGCTTGCGCGTGGTCACGCCCGCTGTTGCGGCTGCTGAAGCCGATCTGATCATGGTGCTTGCTCCCGACCCAGCGCAGCGTCGCCTGTACGCCGAATCAATCGAACCTAACCTCAAGGCTGGGGACGCAATCTTCTTTGGTCACGGCTTCAACATTCGTTACGGCTACATCAAGCCGCCAGCCGATGTTGATGTCGCCATGGTTGCGCCAAAGGGTCCCGGTCACCTCGTGCGACGTGAGTTTGTTGCCGGTCGCGGTGTTCCTGTCTTGGTTGCTGTTGAGCAAGATGCAACCGGTGGCGCTTGGGCGTTGGCCTTGTCCTATGCCAAGGGCATTGGCGGTCTGCGCGCTGGTGGAATTAAGACCACCTTCACGGAAGAAACTGAAACTGACTTGTTCGGCGAGCAGGCGGTCTTGTGCGGTGGCGCTTCTCAGTTGGTGATGTATGGCTTTGAGACGTTGATTGAGGCTGGTTACCAACCAGAGGTTGCCTACTTTGAGTGTCTGCACGAACTCAAGCTGATTGTGGACCTGATGTATGAAGGTGGAATTGCTAAGCAACGTTGGTCGGTTTCAGATACCGCCGAATACGGCGACTATGTCTCTGGTCCGCGAGTCATTGACGAGAGCGTGAAGGCCAACATGAAGAACGTCCTAACGGACATTCAAAACGGCGCCTTCGCCGCTCGCTTTATTGCTGACCAGGATGCGGGAGCTCCCGAATTCAAGGCATTGCGAGCCAAGGGCGAGCAGCACCCGATTGAGGCCACCGGTCGCGACCTACGTGCGTTGATGTCATGGGTTCAATCCGGAGATTCTGACTACGTTGAAGGCACTGCCACGCGCTAAGTCGCGCAGGCATTCCCCATGAGTTCGCTCATGGTGGCCTTAAGTAGGATGGGCTCATTCGAGTACCTTTCCCACCCTGCTAAGGAATCTCAGTGTCCAAGCCTGTCGTCCTGATTGCTGAAGAACTTTCGCCTGCCACGATTGAGGCCCTGGGTCCTGATTTTGAGGTGCGCAACTGCGATGGAGCAGACCGTGCCCAACTTTTAAGCAGCATCGTTGATGTGGATGCGATCTTGGTTCGTAGCGCCACTCAGGTTGATGCTGAGGCGTTGGCAGCTGCCACCAAGTTGAAGGTTGTCGCTCGCGCTGGCGTGGGTTTGGACAACGTTGATGTCAAAGCAGCCACCCAAGCTGGCGTAATGGTGGTTAACGCGCCCACATCAAACATTGGATCTGCAGCAGAATTGGCCGTTGCGTTGTTGTTGGCTGCGGCCCGCAATATCCCGCAGGCTGATGCGGCCTTGAAGAACGGTCAGTGGAAGCGCAGTAAGTACACCGGTATTGAAGTGGCCGACAAGATCGTTGGCGTTGTGGGCTTGGGTCGCATTGGCATCCTGGTGGCTCAGCGGTTGGCGGCCTTCGGCGTGGAACTGATTGCCTACGACCCCTATGTGCAGCCCGCGCGCGCAGCTCAACTCGGTGTTCGCATGGTCGATCTTGATGAGTTGCTCACAACATCGGATTTCATCACCGTTCACTTGCCCAAGACGCCAGAGACGGTTGGCTTGATTGGTGCGCAAGCCTTGACGAAGGTCAAGCCCAGCGTGGTCATCGTCAACGCTGCTCGTGGGGGCATCGTCGATGAGACTGCATTGTTCGAAGCCTTGCGAGATGGCCGCGTTCACTCCGCTGGTGTGGATGTTTTTGCCACCGAGCCCTGCACTGACTCTCCGTTATTCACGTTAGACAACGTTGTGGTGACCCCTCACCTAGGTGCAAGCACCGATGAAGCTCAAGAAAAGGCCGGTATCGCCGTGGCCAAGTCGGTGCGCTTGGCTTTGGCTGGCGAACTGGTGCCAGACGCGGTCAATGTTCAAGGTGGCGTGGTTCCTGAAGATGTCCGACCGTTCTTGCCATTGGTCGAGAAGTTGGGCCGCATCGTTACTGCACTTGCTGCCGGTATCCCGGCCACTGTTGAAGTCGAAGTCTTGGGTGAGATCAGTGACCAGGACGCCGCTGTCCTGGAGCTTTCAGCGCTGAAGGGATTGTTTGCAGACTTAAGCGATGAGCCAGTTTCTTATGTCAACGCGCCCTTGATGGCTTCCGAAAAGGGTGTTGCTGTCTCCTTGAGTTCATCGCCGGATAGTCCCGATTACAAGAACCTGGTTCGAGTCAAGGCGGCTTTGCCTGACGGCACATTGGTTTCTGTGGCGGGAACCTTGGCGGGTACTCGTCAGCGAGAAAAGATTGTGGAAGTCAATGGATTCCGCATTGATGTTCTCCTTGCTGACCACATTGCCTTCTTCACCTATCCAGATCGCCCGGGAGTTGTGGGCTACTTGGGTGGAGTGTTGGCCGATGCCAATGTCAACATCGCTGGCATGCAGGTAAGCCGTCGATCGGAGCGTGAGCAGGCGCTGATCGTCCTGACCATCGATGAAGCCATTGATTCGTCCGTGGTCGCACAAATCGTTGCTGGCGTTGGAGCCAGCACCGGCTGCACCGTTGACTTGATCGACGCTTAATTCTTCGAAGGGCTTGGCATATGAGCACCCAGATTTCCTTGGCCGTCGCCTCTGGCGATGGCATCGGACAAGAAGTCACGCCCGAAGCCTTGAAGGTGCTCGAAGCAGTTGCCGCGCAGTGCGGGCTCACTATCGCGCTTAAGGAATATGACCTCGGTTGGAGGTTGTATAACCGAACCGGTGAGGTTCTTCCTGAATCAGTTATCGATGAGCTGCGCGAACACGATGCAATTTTGTTTGGTGCTGTTGGCGATCCCCGGGTTCCACCGGGCTTGCTTGAGCGAGGCATGTTGTTGAAGTTGCGTTTTGCGCTGCACCATCACGTGAATTTGCGACCTATCAAGTTGTACCCAGGAATGGCGACCCCGATCGCTGGGCTAACCCCTGAGCGCTGTGACATCGTCGTGGTTCGTGAAGGCACAGAAGGCCCCTATGTTGGCGCAGGTGGGGCAGTGCGCGTTGGTTCTGAACACGAGGTGGCCATTGAGGAAAGCATCAACACTGCCTATGGCGTTGAGCGGGTAGTTCGCGATGCATTCCGTCGTGCAATGTTGCGTCGCAAGCACTTGACGCTGGTTCACAAGGCGAACGTCTTGGTGCATGCGGGTTCCATGTGGCAACGCATTGTCAATGATGTGGCCAAGGAATACCCAGAGGTAAAAGTTGACTACCAACACGTTGATGCTGCTGCCATGTTCTTCATCACGGCGCCGGAAAAGTATGACGTCATCGTCACCGACAACCTGTTCGGCGACATCATCACCGACGTGGGTGCCGCTGTGGCTGGCGGAATCGGATTAGCTGCGTCGGGCAACATTGATGAGAGCCGTCGCAATCCCTCCATGTTTGAGCCCGTCCATGGATCGGCTCCCGATATTGCTGGCCAGCAAAAGGCGGACCCGACTGCATCAATTTTGTCCTTGAGTCTGTTGCTTGATCACCTTGATCACCCCGAAGCTGCTGCTTTGGTGGAGCAGGCAGTGTCCAAAGACTTGTTTGATCGCGTCAACCTGGGTGCTCGCAAGACCTCCGAGATTGGTGACGCAATCGCCGCTGACGTCATCAACGCCGGTTAGGATTTTGCTATGACCTTAGATTTCGCTCGAACGCAGTCGAGCGCTCGCCTTTCGGATTCTGAGCGAGAGGCCATTTTGGCTGACCCGGGTTTTGGGCAGTACTTCACTGACCACATGATCCAGATTAAGTGGAGTGCGGATCAAGGTTGGCATGATGCAGCCTTGGTGCCTTATGGTCCGATCGCCCTCGATCCTGCAACCAATTCAATTCACTACGGCCAGTCAATCTTTGAAGGATTAAAGGCTTACCGTCAAACCGATGGCTCTATTGCCACCTTCCGCCCACTAGAGAATGCGCGCCGGTTTCAACGCAGTGCAGCACGCCTTGCCATGCCTGCCCTACCCGAAGAAGATTTCATTAAGGCTATTGAAATCTTGGTTGAGGTCGATCAAGCCTGGGTTCCTGACGACATTGAAAAGGCGCTGTATTTGCGACCCTTTATGTTTTCCACTGAGGTTGGACTGGGTGTGCGACCAGGCAATGAGTATTTGTTCTTGCTGATTGCTTCTCCAGCCGGCGCCTATTTCCCGCGCGGGATACATCCGGTCAATGTGTGGCTGTCCAAGGAGTATGTCCGGGCAGCTCCAGGTGGTACGGGTGAGGCCAAGTGCGCGGGCAACTATGCAGCGTCCCTGATTGCGCAGGCGCAAGCAATTGACAACGGCTGTGACCAGGTGGTCTGGCTCGATGCCATAGAGCGTTATTGGATTGAGGAAATGGGGGGTATGAACTTGTACTTCGTTCATGGTTCCGGGGATTCGGCACATATTTCCACTCCGCCTTTAACCGGTTCTCTATTGCCAGGTGTAACTCGTGACTCGTTGCTCCAAGTTGCCAAAGATTTGGGATATTCGGTTGCCGAAGAGCGCATCAATGTCGATCAGTGGCGTGAGGGTAATGCCTCTGGCGAGATTAGCGAAGTTTTCGCTTGTGGCACAGCAGCGGTTATCACCCCCGTTGGGCATGTCAAGTCCACGGATGCGAACTGGACTGTGGCTGGTGGTCAAACTGGGCAAGTCACGCTTGAACTGCGTGACCAACTCTTGCAAATTCAGCATGGGTCGATTGCGGACAGCCATAACTGGATGTATCAACTCGTCCCACCATCAGCCTAAAGATTTTTTATCGTCACCACCTAGTTGCAGGAGGCTGTGAGTGAGGATCGCTCGCTTTTCCTTTGAAGGCGCTGTTGGTTATGGCGTAGTTGAGGGCGACCCAGCCGGCCCGCTTGAAGCCCTTGAACTTGGCATTATCAAGGCTCACCCTTTTGGGGAGATTGAACTCACGGGACAGCGGCTACCCTTGCCAGCTGTTCGCTTGTTGTCGCCGGTATTGCCGAGCAAGATTTGTGCATTTGGTCGCACCTATGCCGAGCATGCTGCGGAGTTGGGCAATGAGGTGGCCAAAGAGCCGCTGATGTTCCTCAAGCCTTCAACCTCAGTGGTTGGCCCGGGCGATGTCATTCGCCTTCCTGCAATCTCTAGCGATGTTCAGCACGAAGCAGAGCTGGCAGTGGTCATTGGGAGTTTGTGTAAAGACGTGGTTGCTCAGCGAGCCCATGAGGTAATCCTTGGGTATACCTGTGCAAACGATGTCACAGCTCGCGATCTACAACGCAGCGATGGGCAGTGGTCTCGCGCGAAAGGCTTCGACACGTTTTGCCCGCTAGGTCCATGGATCGAAACCGACTTAGATCCTAAGGATCTAGCGATCTCATGTCACATTGATGATCGGGTAGCTCAAGAGGGCCGCACGAGCGAAATGGTTTTCTCTATTGCTGAGTTGGTGGCCTACACCTCCAGTGTGATGACTTTGCTCCCAGGCGATGTGATTTTGACTGGGACCCCAGCCGGGGTTTCGACTCTGCATGCAGGGGATACCGTTGAGGTGCGAATCGAAGGTATTGGCTCCTTGATTAACTCAGTGGCTAACTAGGATGTGGCAGTGAGAACATCTGCAGTTCGTGTCCGCTTTTGCCCTTCACCCACTGGTAATCCGCACGTTGGTTTGGTGCGTACGGCGCTCTTCAATTGGGCCTTTGCCCGACACCATGGTGGAACCTTTGTTTTCCGCATTGAAGACACCGATTCAGCCCGCGACAGTCAGGACAGTTACGAGGCGTTACTGGACACGTTGCGCTGGCTCGGTCTGAACTGGGATGAGGGCCCCGAGGTTGGCGGACCGCACGAGCCTTACCGCCAGAGCCAACGGCTGGATATTTATCACGATGTGGCGCAGCGATTGCTGGCAGCCGGGCTTGCTTACGAGTCATTTTCCACGCCTGAGGAAGTTGAAGAACGTAGAAAGGCCAATGGCCAGGACCCAAAACTGGGTTATGACAACTTTGATCGAACACTGACCAACGAAGACAAGGAACAGTTTAGATCTCAGGGGCGTAATCCGGTCCTTCGATTAATGATGCCCACTGAGGACATCACGGTCGATGACCTTGTACGCGGTGAAATTCGTTTTCCGCACGGATCCATTCCGGACTTCGTCATTGTCCGGGGAAATGGCGAGCCCCTCTACACATTGGTCAATCCAGTCGATGACATTTTGATGCAGATCACTCACGTGCTTCGAGGCGAAGACTTGCTCTCATCGACTCCGCGGCAGGTCGCTATGTATAAAGCGCTAGAGGCCATTGGAATTGGCGATGGCGTTCAGCCGATCTTTGGACACTTGCCCTACGTGATGGGGCAAGGAAACAAGAAGCTCAGCAAGCGAGACCCAGAGTCCTCAATCGGGTTTTACCGAGAACAGGGTTTCATTCCTGAGGGCTTGTTGAACTACCTGTCTCTTTTAGGCTGGTCCTTAAGTGAGGACGAGGACATCTTTTCCCTCGATGAGATGGTCAAGGCTTTTGAGATTTCGCGAGTCAACGCCAATCCTGCGCGATTTGATTTGAAAAAGGCCGAAGCAATCAACTCCACCCACATTCGCCAGCTCGCCCCCGCAGATTTCCAGCAGCGCACTGTTGATCGGCTTATTCACGACGGCATACTTCCCGCTTCACCAAGCCGTGAGCAGGATGAATGTGCCAGAAGCGCGGCCTTGTTGATCCAGGAGCGGATCGGATTGCTCAGTGAAGTCGGATCAATGGTGGGATTCCTCTTCGTATCCGATGCTGAATTTGATTTTGATGCCGGATCTGCAAAAAAGGCTTTGGGCGAACCATCACACGCTGTTCTTGACGCGGCCATGCAGGCCATCGAAGCGCTGCCCGATTTCACGACGGCTTCAATTGAAGACGCATTGCGCTCGGTGCTGCTAGAGAAGATGGAACTCAAGCCAAAGACAGCCTTTGCTCCGCTTCGCGTAGCCGTGACCGGTCAATTAGTTTCCCCACCACTTTTTGAATCAATGGAACTATTAGGTCGAAGCAGTGTTTTGCACCGAATATCGCGAGCGAGGAACTTTCCAGACCAGTGAGTGATGTGGGAATCGATGCGCAGGCGGGTCAGTTGCCCACTCAACCTCAGATTGCCCCTGCGCTCTACCTGCAACTCCTACGAAGTGCGAACTATCGGTGGTGGCGCCCGTTAGCTGGCATAGCAGTCTTTGTTGGAACGTATCTGAACATTCTTCTGGCCTTGTTCATCCTGCCTGGGGTTGTTTACGTCACGCTCAGTTCCAATACGCAGATCCTGCAGGATGCTGGGTCCCCGCTGATCTTCTTGCTCACGAACCTGAGCTTGGCCCTATTGATTCCGTGCGCGATGTTTGCGGTTTGGGCTGCCCATCGAGTCAACCCAGGAATCCTTGCTTCGGTAACCGGCAGATTTAGGTGGGGCTGGTTTGCTAAGTGCTTTGGGCTCGCGGTGCTGTTAATCAGCGCCACTGCGGTTATTTCTTCGTTGACTGATTCTGGTTCAACACCTGAGCACACGGCAAGCTCAACGGGAACCTTCATTACCTTGAGTCTGATTATCGTTTTAACTACGCCGCTGCAGGCCGCCGGTGAGGAGTTTGCTTTCCGTGGCTACCTAGGCCAAGCCATTGGAGCCTGGGTCAAGTTCCCCATTGTTTCGATGATCATCACCTCAACTCTTTTTGCACTGGCTCATGGTGGGCAAAGTGCCCCGCTGTTTCTCGATCGATTTGGATTCGGGATGGTGGCGGCCTACTTGGTCCTTCGTACCGGTGGCTTAGAGGTTTCGATTGCACTGCATACGGTGAATAATCTTGCCGCCCTTTTGACCGCGGCGGCCTTTAGCGATTTTTCTTCCCAGCTCGTCTCGCCTGATGCCCCTTGGGCCTTGATCGGGTTCGATGTTATTGAGCTAGCCATCTTTGTTGTCATCATTGAAGTGATGCGGAGCAGGGGCCTAAAGCGCGGTCAGTTGCAAACTCGTGGGAACCCAACCGCGACGACGAAGGCCACCTAGCAACTTGTACACTTGCCGCTTGACTAAAGATTCGCGATCTTTAGTGAACCCATGGGGTATGGGGTAATTGGCAGCCCAACTGGTTCTGGTCCAGTTAGTCTAGGTTCGAGTCCTGGTACCCCAGCGGAAACGTTGCTTGTGGTTCAGTCTGACTCCAAGCAAATAGTCCAAGTAAATGCTCTTTCGCATTTGCGGCCCCGTTGTGTAGCGGCCTAGCACGCCGCCCTCTCAAGGCGGTAGCGCGGGTTCGAATCCCGTCGGGGCTACAAAAAAGAAAGCGATCTCATCGACGCCGATGTGGTCGCTTTTCTTTTTATTGCGAATGCTCAGCGAGCAAGACCGTGACTTGTTTGGCTGCACGAGTAACAGCGGAAGCATGCAAGCGTCCAGGTGCGCGTGTCAATCGCTCGAGCGGTCCAGAGATGCTAACCGCGGCGATGACTTTGCCGTTTGGTCCGCGCACTGGAGCCGATACCGAACCCACCCCAGATTCGCGCTCGCCGACCGACTGTGCCCAGCCGCGTCGACGCACTGCGCTGAGAATGCGAGCATCAAAGGCTGCTTCAGCAAGTCCTGCTTGAAGGGAATCTGCATCGTCCCAAGCCATCAGAATCTGAGCAGCTGAGCCTGCGTTCATAGCCAGCGCCGCACCGATAGGGACAGAATCGCGAAGTCCGCTGGCCCGCTCTGCTGCTGCTACACAAATGCGCTGGGTGCCTTGTTTGCGGTAGAGCTGTGCACTTTCTCCAGTTGAGTCGGCTAGGGCGCGCAAAATGGGGTCGGCAACTGAGATCAATAGGTCCTGACCTGTGGCATTGGCCAATTCCAGACATCGCGGCCCAAGAACAAAACGGCCCTGCAGATCTCGACTCACTAGCCGGTGGTGTTCAAGTGCGGTAGCAAGGCGATGCGCTGTTGGTCGTGAAATGCCAGTGCTTGTCACTAAGTCGGCCAAAGTTTGGGGCCCGGCTTCTAGGGCAGCAAGTACAAGGGCTGCCTTGTCAATGACACCGACTCCGCTAGAGTTGTCCATGTATTGATATTGCCGTCTCAAATCCTGAGATGCAAGCGCGACGCTTGAAAGAGGTTGTTATGGCGCAAACATTGGCCGAGAAGGTCTGGGCTGACCACGTCGTTCGACGAGCTGAAGGCGAACCAGATCTGATCTATATTGACCTTCACTTGACGCACGAAGTCACAAGTCCGCAAGCCTTTGATGGTTTGCGAGAGGCTGGTCGGCCGGTAAGGCGCAAGGATCTGACCATCGCCACCGAAGATCACAACGTCCCGACCACCGACATTGACAAGCCCATCGCAGATCCGATTAGCAATGCTCAGGTGCAGGCGCTGCGAGCCAATACAGCCGCGTTTGATATTCCCATTTTTCCTCTTGGCAACATTGACCAAGGAATCGTGCACGTCGTAGGACCACAGCTGGGGCTGACTCAGCCAGGCATGACGGTGGTCTGTGGTGACTCGCATACAGCAACCCATGGGGCTTTTGGAGCCTTAGCTTTTGGGATCGGCACCAGTGAGGTTGAGCATGTCTTGGCCACCCAAACCTTGCCCTTGAAGCCGTTTAAGACCATGTCGATCACGGTCAAGGGCGCTCTGCCGCCTGGCGTAACGGCCAAGGACCTGATCTTGAACATCATCGCCACCATCGGCACCGGTGGCGGCCAGGGCTATGTCATCGAATACCGCGGTGAGGCCATTGAAGCGCTATCAATGGAAGCCCGAATGACGGTGTGCAACATGTCTATTGAAGCTGGCGCTCGCGCTGGCATGATCGCGCCAGATCAAACAACCTTTGACTACTTGCAGGGTCGCGTGCATGCACCAAAGGGCGAACTTTGGGATGAAGCTGTGGCGTACTGGACATCGCTTCGCACCGATGACGACGCTACCTTTGACAAGGAAGTGGTCATTGACGCTTCTACACTTTCACCGTTTGTTACTTGGGGGACTAACCCGGGTCAAGGTGTCCCATTGTCGGCCACCGTTCCAAGCCCAGATGACTTTGATGATCCGGTTGATAAGTCCGCTGCCGAACGGGCCTTGGAATATATGGACCTGACCGCTGGGACCCCCATGCGTGACATCGCGGTAGATGCGGTGTTTATCGGCTCATGTACCAATGGTCGCATTGAAGACTTACGCAGCGTGGCCTCAATCTTGCAAGGACGCAAGGTGGCCGATTCAGTGACCATGTTGGTGGTACCTGGATCAGTACGGGTCCGGCTCGAAGCAGAAGCTGAAGGCTTGGACAAAATCTTCACCGCCGCTGGAGCTCAATGGCGCCATGCGGGCTGCTCGATGTGTATGGGCATGAACCCGGATTATCTTGATCCAGGTCAGCGCAGCGCTTCGACTTCCAACCGAAACTTTGAAGGACGTCAAGGCCCTGGGGCTCGTACGCACCTTGTTTCGCCAGAAGTGGCAGCAGCCACCGCCGTTGCCGGTCGCCTGGCCTCACCTGCTGACCTGGCCTGAAAGGAAATCTGACATGGAAAAATTCACCGTACATACCGGGACAGCAACGCCGCTTCGCCGCAGCAATGTCGACACCGACCAGATCATTCCTGGCGAGTTTCTCAAGCGGATTTCTCGTCACGGTTACGAAGACGCTCTGTTTGCCGATTGGCGCAGTGAGCCTGAATTCGTGCTCAATCAATCCCAGTATGACGGCTCTACAATCTTGGTTGCAGGTCCTGAATTCGGCACTGGATCATCGCGCGAGCATGCTGTCTGGGCGCTGCAGGACTACGGATTCAAAGTGATCTTGTCCTCCCGATTCGCTGATATCTTCCGCGGAAACTCTGGCAAGGTGGGATTGCTCACTGCCCAAGTCGACCAGGCCGATGTAGAGGCACTGTGGGCGGCCATTGATGCAGACCCCAAGCTTTCGGTAGTGGTGGATTTGGAAAAGCGTGAGGTGCGTTGGTTAGACAGGGTCGCAGCCTTTGAAGTCGATGACTATGTTCGCTGGCGGTTACTGGAGGGGCTTGATGACATCGGCATCACCCTGACGCATGAAGAAGACATCACAGCCTTTGAAGCCAAGCGCGCCAAGTGGTTGCCAACAACAACATCTTCGTGAGTCTTGGTGAGTCTTCGTTGGGATGGTCAGCACTACGCTGAAAATACTGATCATCACCGCGCCTTTGATCACGTCATCCTTGATCGCCTTGGTCGGCTTGACCATGATGGGGCGATACTCGATATTGGCTGCGGGGTAGGAAATTTCACACGCGGCCTGTGTGAGCTGGTGCCACAGGGTCAGGTTTTGGGTGTAGACGCTGACTCATCCATGATCGCAACTGCTCAACAAACCCAGACACAGGCACAGGCGCAGACCCAGACTCAAACCCAGACTCAAACCCAGACTCAAACCCAGACTCAAACCCAGTCCCGAACCCAGTCCCGAACCCAGTCCCAGCCTGCCGCCGATGGAGTAGCCCAATGTGAGCCGGAATTTGCGGTCTTACCTGCCCAATTGCTGGGCTCGATGATTGGCGAGCGGCAATTCGATGCCATCGTGTCAACGGCCTGTTTGCATTGGGTGCCACTTTCAGATCAGCCTGCCTTACTTTCGGATGCCTTTGCACTGCTCAAGCCAGGTGGAGTGTGGTGCGTGGAATTTGGTGGCCAGGGTCAACTAGCAGCGTTACGTGAGGTGCTCGATCCGCTTGCGCGCAGTCTGGGCGGCGCAGGTCCTGTGTGGTTTTTCCCCGATGCATCGACCTATGAGCAGCTTCTGATGCAAGCCGGCTTTATTGACGTCGGCGTTGAGCTTGTCCACCAAAGCCGGTCTATGCCCGATGAGGCAGCCCTTCGCAATCTTTTGACTTCACAGGTCTTAGTGGCTTATCAACCTAGCTTGCCGTCCGATGTTTGGGAGATCTTCGTTGAGAGCGCGTGCGAGCAAGTCATTGCCCAGCGCAAAACATCTGCCGGCGTGGCAACCGATCCTGACTTTGATGTGGACTATGTCCGCATCATCGCCCGAGCGGTTCACCCCTAATCCGCGTTGACGTCTCGTGCGTTCTTGGACTTATGCCCCTGAAATAGGGACTTTCTCTTTATGCCACACGGGTTTTCCGGCGCGTCACCCTTGAGCCCAGTGCGCTGTTGCGCCTAAGTTGTGCGCCATAGGGAATCCGCCCGACTAATCCTTGGTAAGGGGACACAAGTGAACAAAGCTGAACTAATCGAAGAGCTCGCATCAAAGACTGGCACCAGTAAGGGTGCCGCAGGCGATGCGCTTGAGGCTTTCATTGACATCATTCACCGCAATCTGGCCGCCGGCGAACCGGTTGTGATCACTGGGTTTGGCAAGTTTGAAGCCCGTGCCCGCGCTGCACGAACTGCGCGTAACCCTCAAACTGGCGCCATCGTGAAGGTCAAGAAGACCACCGTTCCTGTATTCAAGGCCGGCGCTGACTTCAAGAAGATCGTTAGTGGCGAAAAGAAGTTGACCGCCAAGAAGGCCGCTCCAAAGAAGGCTGCAGCAAAGAAGGCGGCTCCAAAGAAGGCCGCTGCCAAGAAGACCGCCAAGAAGGCAACGAAGAAGCGTTAACTCGTAGGCAATTGTTTGAACCGTGCATCCGGTGAACCAGCTTGGCTGGTGAGAACCAGAAGCGTCAGGACTAAGGGGCTGGGGTCAAACCCGGCCCCTTAGTGCGCTCTGATGCGCAGGCCGGGGCTCAACTCACAGTTGGGCTAGAACCCCAGTGCTATTGGGCCCAAGGCCAAGCCTTCGGGCATCCCAAAGATCTGCTTCGGTGTCGATGTCTCGTCGCAACCGTCCTAAGTCAGGTGAGGTCAACTCAATAGCGCCAGCGCGAACGTGACGTGCACGACTTCGGTGTCCGAATGAGGGAGAAAATTCACTGCCCCCCACATACATCGTTGTGCCCGTTCCTGCCGAGTCGCAAACAAACTGAGCATCGCTGGTTGAGGCCGCTTGGTTAAGAGCAAGAGTCAGATCGCTAGCTCGCACGCACGCGACATCTGCCGAGAGTGCAGCAACCCTGAGTTCTGGCCAGTGCTGCTGCGCCCACTGGAATCCATGTTCCAATGCTGGATTGATCCCAGCATCGGGCGAATCTGACACAGTATGCGCACCCAAGGATTCCAGTTGTTCAGCGGCAGTTGAGTCATCGGTGATGACAACAATTTCTTTGACGACAGAACACTGGACAGCGGCCAAGACAACATCGCTAGCAAAGGCCAGGGCAAGTTCACTGCGCATTTCTTGCGTTAAGCCAGGCAGGTGCAGGCGCGTTTTCGCACGATCGAGCCGCTTCACAGGGACCAGTAAGCACCAGGCGGACATAGTGTGATCTTGTCATTGTGGGCATGTGATGGACCATGATGCCCATCCGGCCGGCCAAACAGGGGCAAGCGGTAGCGTTCCCTCACTAAGAACAACTGACCAGGAGGTGAGCGGCATGGCACGAGTGGCCGTGCTCGGCGCTGGTTCCTGGGGCACAGCTTTTGCGCAGATTGCCGCCGATGCCGGCAACGATGTTGTGATTTGGGGTCGTGACGAGGTCATCGTTGATGCCATCACCAATGAGCATGTCAATCCTGCATTCCATCCTGGTTTGAAGCTTCCGACTTCGGTGTGGGCATCGACCAATATTGCGACAGTCCTTCGTGGTGCCGACATCATTGTTCTGGCTTTGCCATCCCAGGTGTTGCGCTCTCGACTTATGGAGTGGCGTGACCATTTTCCGGCAAACGCCATCATTTTGAGTTTGATTAAGGGTCTGGAACTAGGCACCTCGTTGCGAATAACAGAAATCGTTCATGAAGTAACCGGCATTGATCGCGATCTCATTGGCGTGCTCAGCGGGCCCAACCTGGCGCGAGAGATCATGCAGCGCCAGCCGGCTGCATGCGTGGTGGCATTTCCCGATTCTGCTATTGCGGCTCAAGTTCAGGTTGCTTGCGCGACGAAGTACTTCCGTTTGTACACCAACGCCGATGTGCTCGGGGTCGAACTCGGCGGAGCGGCCAAGAACGTGATTGCGCTTGCAGTAGGTATGGCTAGCGGCATGGGCTTGGGCGATAATGCCGTTGCATCCTTAATCACCCGAGGACTGGCTGAAATTGTGCGTTTGGGTGTGAGCTTGGGCGCCGATCCACTGTCCTTTAGTGGCCTAGCCGGGGTAGGCGACCTCGTGGTCACCTGCATGTCCCCGCTTTCGCGTAACCGATCCTTTGGCGAACTGATCGGCAGGGGGTTGTCGGTAGCTGAGGCGGTGGCGGCCACGAAGCAAACGGCGGAAGGTGTTGCTTCGTCGAAGTCGATTTTGGATCTGGCTCGCCGTTATGGCATTGAAATGCCCATTACCGATTGTGTGGAGCGGATCATTCACGAAGGCGCGAGCCCACGCGAAATGATTATTGAATTAATGTCGCGCGGACCTCGCTCGGAAAGTTCTCTCTAAGAATTTTCGTTGATAGCTCGGTTCAGGTCATTCCACAAATCGTCAACATCTTCAATACCGACGGAAAGTCGAATCAATTCCGCTGGGATATCGGGGTGTTCAAAGGGCCATCTAGCTCGTCGTTCAATCAGCGATTCAACTCCTCCGATGCTGGTGGCATGAACCCACAACGTGGTGGAGTCGGCAATAGCTTCAGCCTGCTGGGCTGAGGCCACATCAAAACTGATGACTGCGCACGCTCCGGTGGTGGCCATTGCGAGCCCATGCCCGGGGTGGCTTGCCAAGCCGGGGTAGCGAACCTTGCTCACGCGGGGGTGTTCGCTCAGCCGCTGCGCGATGATCCCCGCATTTGCTACCGACTTTTCCATCCGAAGGGCAAGGGTGCGAATTCCACGAAGAGTCAGGTAGGCCTCAAAGGGTCCTGGAATTGCCCCAGACAAGGTCCGGTGCGTATGGACAAGGCTCAAGAGGTGCTCGTCGTTGGCAGCAATCGCGCCCATCAACACATCTGAGTGACCAGCTAAATATTTCGTCGCCGAATGCACCACGATATCTACGCCAAGACTGAGAGGTTGCACAAAGTATGGCGTGGCAAATGTGGCGTCCATGGCAACAATGGCACCTGTTGCACTCTCCGAAATGGAAGTCCCATATTGGTGGGCTTGCTGACTGAGTTTTTCGATGTCACTAATTTCGAGCAATGGATTGGTTGGCGATTCAATCCAGAGCAAATGCGCTCCGGTCAAGGCATCGGTTAAATCCGCATCTGGCTCTGCGCGATAGCTGCGCAGGCTAAATCGTCCGGCCTGTGCAAGTTCATGCATGCGACCGCGGGTTCCTGAATAGGGGTGTTCGGGTGCCACAACAATGCCACCGACTGGCACCAGCTCTAGGACCGCATTGATGGCTGCTTGACCAGCTGGAAAAGTAAGCGCGCCGCGTGCGTGTTCGAGGTTGGCTAGCGTTTCCTCTAGTGCTGTCCAGGTGGGATTGCCTACCCGACCGTAGTCAAGTTCGCCGCCTGCATGGAAGGTCGAGCTCAAGGTGATGCCGTCATTAACTGGCGCCCCCGGAGCGGGAAGTGGCCGGCCTTGGCTGACCACCCGAGTAGCAATGCTCCACGCATCGTCAGGGGTTGATTGGCCAGAGTTCGTGTCGTTGCTCATAGCCTTAAGTATCGCTCCCCGATAGGGTCACAGCGATGTCAAACCTGCAAAGTTTCTCCGATGACGATCTCGGTGGCGCGCATGGGCCAAACCGAGTGGTCTTGCTCTACGGCGGCCGCAGTTCAGAACATGCCATTTCCTGTGTTTCGGCAGCGGCGGTGCTACGAGCCCTAGATCACCAGCGTTGGGACGTTCTTGCGGTAGGTATTACCCCTGCTGGTCAATGGCTACTGACCTCAGCCGATCCTGACCAGATAGCTCCCGCGGGCGTGAGCTTGCCAAGTGTGCAATCTGGCGAACCTGTTGTCCTGATGCCAGGTGATGATGGCGCTCACCTATTCAAAGTAGGAGAGCACCTGAGCCAGGATCTTGGATTGGTCGATGTGGTCTTCCCCCTCTTACATGGACCATGGGGAGAAGACGGTTCAGTTCAAGGTTTACTCGAGACGATGCATGTGGGTTTTGTCGGGTCGGGGGTGCTCTCATCGGCCATTGCCATGGACAAGGCTGCGATGAAAATGGCATTGAGCGCACATGGCATTCCGGTCGGCCCCTATGAAGTAGTTCATGATGGCGAATGGCGTTTAGGTCCATCGCGAGTAGCCGCTCGCTTGGAGTTTGCCCTTGAACTTCCCGTTTTTGTTAAACCTGCGCGCGCCGGATCAAGTATTGGAATATCAAAAGTCAACCAGTGGCATGAACTTGAGCAAGCCATGGAGCTAGCCCGCCTTCACGATCCCAAAGTCATCGTGGAGCAATCGGTACCTGGTCGTGAAATTGAATGCGGAGTGCTTGGAGCACCGCGCGACCAGCGTGCCAAAGCAAGCGCACTGGCAGAAATCGTCCTGTCACCGGATCGAGAGTTCTATGACTTTGAATCAAAGTACCTCAATGACGCTGCCACCCTTGTTGTGCCGGCCGATCTACCACCGGAAAGTGCCGAGCAGATTCGAGATATCGCGGTACGAAGTTTTGAAGCCTTGGAATGTGAAGGCTTAGCCCGGGTTGATTTTTTTCTAGCCGATAACGGATCCATTGTGGTCAATGAAGTCAACACGATGCCTGGATTTACTCCCACGTCAATGTATCCGCGGATGTGGGCTGAGTTTGGCGTTCAGTATTCGGCACTGATCGATACGCTTTTGGAGCTAGCCCTCAATCGCGAACGTGGTTTGCGTTAACTTCGAGGAAATTCCACGTTCTTGTCGATGGTGCCACTGAGGTCCGTGATGACATCTGCTTGAGGTGAGTAAGACTGTGGAACGGTGATCTCGACATAGGCAAGGCGATTGACCAAGGTAAATGTTGTGGCAGCAGAGCCAGCTTGAACAAACCATTCGGTGTTGTTGATTCGCAGCAATTGTGATTGGGCATCAAAAGCATCAGGTTTTCCAACTCCGCACCTAAGCGTGATCGGGTCAGTGCCCCAGGCAGTGGTAAAAGATGACGGTGGCAGTGCTGATCGCTTGGACTGGCCTGCAAGTTTGACCGGTAACGCCTTGATCAAGGCGGTGCATTGACTCAGTGCCACACCCGCGGGTGTGGGCGCAACAACGGGAACGCCAGATTGTCCACAACCGACCAGCACAGTGCCGGCCAAGAAGATTCCTAGAAGTGAACGACGGGGCATGTCAGTGTGCGGGTGATGCCGCCAACGGCTTGAACTTTGGCCAGGATGGCTTTTCCTAGCTCGTCCACACTTGCCGCTTCGACTCGAACAATCACGTCATAGGGGCCGGTGACGTCATCAGATGATGTAACCCCACTGATGGTCATGATTTCGCGCGCAACCTGAGAGGCTCGCCCGATTTCAGTCTGAACCAGAATGTAGGCCTGCACCATGAAGATTCCTTTAGGTAGTTCGGTTGCGCTCTGACCACCTCACAGGAAACGAGTGAGCCAATGGTTAGGGCGCAAGGTATGCGTGCCACGATACCGGTAGTAGAAGGGGCATTGATGACAGCGTCGGATCAGACCGTAAGTCAGCTGGGCGAATTCGGACTTATTGATGCGCTCACCGACGTTCTAGGCACACACGATCTCCCCGTTGACTCTGCGGTATTGGTTGGTCCTGGCGATGATGCGGCAGTTGTCTCCATGCCGAATCAGCGCCTAGTGATCTCTACCGATTCGATGATTGAAAATGTCCACTTCAAGCGGTCTTGGTCAAGCGGAGTGGATGTGGGAGTTCGGGCCGCAGCGGCCAACCTCAGTGACATCTTGGCCATGGGGGCAAGCCCGGCGGCGTTGGTGGTCGCGTTGGGAGTTCCCGAGGATCTGCCGGTTTCTTTTGCGTTGGATATTGCTCGTGGCATGAAACAAGAAGCCGATCGACTCGGTGTAGCCGTGGTTGGTGGAGATGTGGTTGCTGCCCCGGTGATCATGATTACCGTTACCGCTATTGGTTCGCCAACCGATCGCGTCATTGAACGCTCGGGCGCACAGGTTGGCGATGTTGTTGCCATCACCGGTCGCTTGGGTTGGGCTGCCGCTGGATTAGCCGTGGCCATGCGTGGTTTTAGTTCGCCACGAGTACTCGTTGACGCACATCGCAGACCAGTCATTGACTACGACATCGTCCGAGCCGGTTTTGCACATGCCAGATCATTGTGCGATGTCAGTGATGGGCTGATCGCTGATGCCGCTCACTTGGCCAAGGCCAGCGGTGTGCGCATCGATATCTCCAGTGGATCGCTCACCGTTTCCGATCCCTTGAAGGACGTGGGTGCTGCTCTAACGGAAGATCCGTTGAATTGGGTACTTACCGGCGGCGATGACCACGCCTTCCTTGGAACGTTCCCCGCTGATCAGGTTCCACCTGGTTGGAATGTCATTGGCGCTGTCAGTGTTGGCCAAGGTGTAGGAGTTGACGGCGCAGACTTTCTTGGCCTGGCCGGTCACACGCACTTTGCCGGTCAATAAGACGAAGTGACCTTGGCCTAGACCTTTTGGGGCTTTTGGCACTGAACACATCGACTCCTTTAGGCGGAAAGTCAAAGCGTCAGCCACGGGCCCGTGGCTGACGCCTTGGAGGCGACATGAATGCCTTGGTGGTCCTTGCTGGAAACCTTTCTGGCCCCGGTACCTATATCAAGATCCCCTTTACCCCCATTCAAATAAGCGTGGGCAATCTCATCGTTATCGCTGCGATGCTGGTGGCTTTTGTTGCAGCGTTGATCATTCCCTTCCCGCATAAGGGAGAAGATCAATGAGTACAACTAAATCTGTTGGGCAAACACCATCAACGCTTTGGACTGCACGCTTGCGCAATAAGTTCTTCGGTGGCCTTCCACCTGAGCGACTGTTGCCCGATAAGCAACCCGCCTACGTCGCATCTTGGATCTATGTCTTTGGCGTTTTGACTATTGCGTCCCTACTGATCATCATCGCATCTGGCGTGTGGCTTTCTTTTGAAGGTCCACTGTGGTGGCACACATCCAATGTTGGCCACTTCGTCAACAGCATTCACTTCTGGTCGGTGCAGCTTTTCTTCTTCTCGATGGCTATTCACCTTTGGGGAAAATTTTGGATGTCGGCTTGGCGCGGTGGGCGCTCTCGAACCTGGATGACCGGCGTCTTAGCCTTCCTGGCTTCCATCGGCACGGCGTTTACCGGATATCTCGTACAAACCAATTTTGATTCGCAGTGGATCGCATCTGAAGCCAAGGATGGCTTGAACTCGGTAGGCATCGGGGCTTGGTTCAATGTCCTCAATGTCGGTCAGGCCCTCTTACTCCACGTGGCAGCGCTGCCCCTGATCGTGGGTTTGATCACGATCATCCATGTATTGCAAGTTCGGCGTCGCGGGGTTGTGCCACCGGTGGGATTTGAAGATTCAAGCGGTGATGCAGCATGAAATCCCGCTCCCGCGAAATAGTTCAATGGCAAGGCCCGTCCAAGCGCTACGACATAGTCAAAGAGTTTGTTGTTGCATTGACCGTCGTGGCCATCCTGACCCTTGCCTTGTCTGCACTGTTCAGTTCTCCCGACGAGCCTTCCTTAACAATCAAGTCCTGGGCAAATACCTCAGCTGAGGATTTCGTTCTGGCTGCTGCCACCGAGCTTGATGGGTCTAGCCCAAGTGCTTCCTACGGGCCGCCTTACGTTGCTATTCCTGGTAGCGGGCAAAAGATCGGACCGGTGAACTTGCAGGCCTTGGCTGGCGTTCGCACTCCGGTGAATTCAGCAAACGCCTTTGTTATCGACCCACTGCGCGCTTGGCCGAACCCCAGTTCGAGCCTGACCTTCGCGCTTGGAGCCTGGGCCAGGGCCAGTCTTGACCAACAACAGCAATGGGCCAGTGCATACGTGCAGGCCCTTGGCGAGACCAAACAGTTAAAGGCAACTGGGGCCGCAGATAAATTTGGTCCTGTTCCTGAGTTGACTTCTTCGCTGTTGGTTATGGCCAAGAGTGGTGCGCTTGACGGCGTGGTGGCATTGGGAAGTAATTTTTATCAAACCAACTACACGCATAGCTTGCTGTTCATGGGCGATGGCACATACCTAGAGGATGCGGCTGTTAAGCAAAATCTCGGCGGCGATCAATCCGGCATGATGAATGAGACGGGCAGCTACCCGGGCCAAGCATGGCTCTGGCTTTACACCTTTTGGTATCAGATCCCACCCTTTAGCAATGAGGAAACCACGATCGGTGCAAATGCTGATGCGGTTGTGTGGGGGATCATGATGCTGCTGAGTTTGCTACTGCTCCTTGTTCCCTTCCTACCTGGAATCCGCTCAATCCCTCGTTGGATTCCGTTGTATCGGATCATCTGGCGGCAGTGGTATCGAAATCACCCCATGCCTGGAAAATAGTCTGGGCAGGATGGGGAAATACTGAAGGCCAACCGCTGGGGCTGGCCTTGACTGATGTGAACAATGTTGTACGTGTAACTGAGGTTTAGCGGGCTACTTTGCCGGCCTTCAGGCAGGAGGTGCACACGTTGACCTTCTTGGGCGTGCCATTGGTCACGGTGCGAACCGTTTGAATATTGGGGTTCCAGCGGCGGGAGGTGCGACGGTGGGAGTGGGAGATCGAGTTCCCAAAACTCGGCTTCTTGCCGCAAACATCGCAGTGGGCAGCCACAGTGCGCTCCTTGATCAGGGGGACTTGCGTCCTTTGGTCAGCCGAAATGTCTCCGGACAGGTGTTTGATCGTACCTGAGACGGAATTCGCCCCAATTTCTGGGGCGTCCATCCTGCCTGACCGGCCAACCTAAGGAATCGTGTGTCGCCCTTTGACCAGCCACTAGAGAAGGTCTTTGGCGCGCCCACTGCCAAAACCTTGGCTAAGGCATTGGGAGTTGCCACGGTTGGCGAGTTGTTGGCCCACTACCCACGTCGGTATAACGAGCGAGGCGAGCTCACTGAATTTACTTCGCTGGAAATCGATGAACAAGTCACGGTGATGGCGCGGGTAGAAAAGGTCAACCAACGGCGCAGACGCAATACCAAGGGCACGATCTTGGATGTGGTGGTCACGGATGGCACTGACCGATTGGCCCTGACCTGGTTTAACCAGCCATGGCATGCAAAGAAACTCACGGTTGGTCGAGTGGGCTTGTTCAGCGGGAAGGTGAGTCAGTATCGCGGTGTTAGACAGTTGGCAAATGCTGAATATCAACTGATGGCACAAGACGGTGACCTCAATGACTTAGGTGCGCTTGATGCTGACCCTTCAGCCGATGAAGCCGTTTCGGAATTTGCCGGCGCAATCGTCCCGGTGTACCCAGCCGCTTCTTCGTTGCCGACGTGGCGCATTGCCAAGTGCGTAGCTGTGATCCTTGATGGATTAGGTCAAATCGATGATCCGATTCCTGAAGCAGTTCGAGCAAGTCAAGGTGTCATTGGACTGCGGCAAGCACTGATTCAGATCCACCGGCCCAATTCCTTACTTGAGGTCGAACAGGCGCGCGCGCGGTTGATTTTTGATGAAGCATTTGTGCTGCAAACCATCTTGGCCCAGCAGCGAGCTGCCATGGATCGACGAGTGGCCCTGCCGCGTGAGCACGTGGTCGGTGGTCTGCGCGACCGGCTTGATGCCCAATTGCCGTTCGACTTAACCAAAGGTCAACGCGAGATCGCTGAAGTCATCAGTTCTGAACTTGCCCGAGCGCATCCGATGCATCGACTTCTCCAAGGCGAAGTTGGTTCTGGAAAAACCATCGTTGCCCTGCGGGCGATGTTGGAAGTCATCGACGCGGGTGGTCAATGTGCATTGTTGGCTCCCACCGAAGTGTTGGCTCAACAACACTTCCGCTCTATTACCTCGCTAATGGGCGCCCTTGCCGATGGCGGAAAACTCGGGGGTGGTGAGAATGCCACCTGCGTTGTGCTTTTGACCGGGTCAACCCCAACAGCTCTTCGGCGCGATGTTTTGGCGCAGATTGAATCTGGTCAAGCCGGCATCGTTATTGGAACTCATGCCATCATCCAAGAAAGTGTGAAATTTGCAGACCTTGGATTGCTTGTCATTGATGAACAGCACCGATTTGGTGTCGAGCAACGCGCTGCTTTGACGCAACGGTCACAAACCTGCCCCCATGTATTGGTGATGACCGCAACCCCTATTCCGCGGACGGTGGCCATGACTGTGTTCGGGGATTTGGAAACCTCGACGCTGTCTGAGTTGCCGGCAGGTCGATCAACCATCGTTACCCATGTTGTTCCCACCTCGGACAAACCTCACTTCTTAGAGCGCGCTTGGCAGCGTGTCCGGGAAGAAGTAGCCAACGGGCACCAGGTGTATGTGGTGTGCTCGCGAATTGGTGATGATGACAGTGCAATGGCAGATGATGAAATCCTGCCGGCTGAACTCACCGATGCCTCGGCCGATACCACTAACCCCACTGAATCAGTAGTTGCGTTATTTGCTGAACTGGCATTTGGTCAACTACATGACCTTCGCGTTTCGATGCTTCATGGCCGTATGAAAGCTGAAGAAAAGGACGCGGTCATGCGCGAATTTTCCGCTGGGAATGTGGACGTGCTGGTATCAACAACGGTCATCGAGGTTGGCGTCGATGTCCCGAATGCGACGATGATGGTGATCATGGATGCGGACCGCTTCGGCGTATCCCAGTTGCACCAACTCCGTGGTCGAGTTGGTCGCGGCAGCGCTCCGGGCCTTTGTTTGTTGGTGACCAGCTTCCAGGCTCAAACACCACCAGGCCAAAGGCTTGAGGCAGTAGCCAGCACCACTGACGGGTTTGAACTCTCGCGCCTGGACTTGGAGTTGCGCCGAGAAGGCGATGTCTTAGGTGCCACTCAGTCTGGCCGCAGAACATCACTTCGTCTGCTATCGGTGTTGCGTGATGAGCACGTGATCATCGCCGCTCGTGACCAAGCTGTGGCGTTAGTAGAGGCGGATCCAGACCTGCAGGCTCATCCGGCATTGCGCGAACTTCTCGAGCACACCCTCAGTGCGGAATCAGTTGAATTTCTCGACAAGACTTAGTAACTAGCCGGCTACCTGCCGGTATTGGTACTTCGCAATAATGACGATGTGCCTCGTATCATCGCTGGTTCTGCCAAGGGTCGCCGCATTGGTGCGCCTGAAGGAAAGTCAACCCGCCCTACCAGCGACCGCGCCCGAGAGGCGTTGTTTTCAGCGCTGAATTCACAGTTGAAATCTTGGGCTGGACGAAGCTTTCTTGATCTGTATGCCGGCAGTGGCGCCGTTGGCCTTGAAGCTGCTTCGCGTGGCGCAGCCAAGGTTGTCCTCGTCGAGTCCGATGCCAAAGCGCTGTCGTGTATTCGTTCCAACATTGACGTCTTGGCTATACCAAACGTCGAGTTGTTTTCGGCCACCGTTGATCGTTATGTGCAGGAAAAGCGTCAGGGCTTCGATGTGATTTTTGCCGACCCTCCTTTTGAATTGCCGACCCCAACGCTGCTGAAAGTTTTGGCAGATCTGGTGACCTGTGGGGCTTTGAGCGCTGAAACTGTGGTGGTTCTTGAGCGTTCTACGCGCGATCAGCCATGGATTTGGCCTGATGGCATCACGAGCTTGCGTGAGAGGCATTACGGTGAGTCCACACTTTGGTACGGTCAAGCACTTCAAGCCGAGCCAAGCCAAGTAGCTGATGAACAAGGAGGGCACTAATGCGTAAAGCGGTGTGTCCTGGTTCATTTGATCCGGTGACTAATGGCCACCTGGACATCATTTCTCGAGCATCTGCACTGTTTGATCATGTCACCGTTGGGGTCCTGGTTAACCAGAGTAAAGCTGGATTGTTCAGTGTTGAAGAGCGCATGAAAATGTTGAACACCATCACCGAACCATTCGAGAATGTCTCGGTTGAAAGTTTCAGTGGTCTGCTCGTTGATTTTTGTAAGGACCACGAAATTTCTGCCATCGTTAAGGGCCTTCGAGCTGTCACCGACTTTGACTATGAGCTTCAGATGTCGCAGATGAACCATCGGTTAACCGGAATTGAGACTTTGTTTGTTTCGACCAATCCGATCTATGGCTACTTGTCGTCAAGTTTGGTCAAGGAAATTGCTGGACATGGAGGCGATGTCTCTGGACTTGTGCCTGACTCTGTTTTGCAACAACTAACCGATCGGTTGGCCACATAAGGGCGACCAAGATTTGTAACTAAAGTGCTCTACCCCTGAAAAGATGTACTCATCAATTGTCGGAGGAATCAGTGGACGTCGATACCGTTCTCACCAGGCTTGAAGCTCTCATTCGCGATGCAAGGGCAGTTCCCATGTCCGCATCCTGCATGGTTCATCGAGACGATGTTCTTGATTTGATTGAAGATGCCCGGCGGAGTTTGCCTGGTCAACTAGGCGATGCCCAAAAGATTTTGACTCAGCGCGACTCGGTCATTGCTGAGGCTCGCGAGCAAGCCAAGGCGATCATTGACAACGCGTACTCCGAGCAGAGCCGCCTGATTGCGCAAGAGGAAGTCTTCATCGCAGCTCAACTTGAAGCCGATCGCATCGTGGATGAGGCGCAGGCCCTGGCGCAGATCAAGGCGCAAGACGTCGATAACTACGTTGATGGCAAGTTGGCTAATTTTGAGGTCGTCTTGGACAAGACCCTGGTGGCTGTCCAGCGCGGACGCGACAAGATTCGCTCTGACCAGGTCGTTGAAGACCTTGGCCTGACGGGCGAGATTGCCGTCTTTGACGATGGCCTTGAAGGTCCGGCCTAAGCCTGAGGTAGCCTTACAACCCTGATTCCAGTTGGAATCGGGATTCTTCGACGCCCGGATTGCGCTGTGTCTGTACTGCCTGCACCTTCTGCCTTTGTGATTGATCTACTTGATCTGGGGCGTCGGGCTGGCTCAATGGTTCAGGCTGACCGCACAATCCCAGCACCTGAGGATCTCGGCATCGCTGTTATCGGGGTTCCACAGGAATCTGATCTTGATCTGATCGTCAAGGTGGAAGCCGTGGAGCAGGGTGTGCTTGTCACTGGTTCGGTGCACGCAGACCTGGTAGGCGAATGTGTTCGATGTTTGGACGAGCTCACCGATGAGGTAAGTCTTCCGTTCCAAGAATTGTTCTTTTACGCAGACCAAGTGCTTGAAGGCGATGATGAAGAGTTTCTTCGTCTTGAAGATGATCGGGTGGACCTCGAACCAGTGGTACGTGATGTCATTGTCACGGCGCTACCACTGAGGCCACTGTGTCGAGAAGATTGTCCCGGACTGTGCTCCGAATGTGGAGCTCGGTTGGCCGATGATCCAACGCACGACCATCAGATTATTGATGCTCGTTGGGCAGCCTTGCTCAATGTGCAAACGCAAGACGAGCAGTAACCCGATCCAACCCGTGTGTTGGCTGAGATGAAAGAGGCCGATTGTGGCTGTTCCTAAGCGCAAGACTTCGCGCAGCAACACCCGTAGCCGTCGTGCGAACTGGAAGGCGAAATTGCCCCAGATCAACAAGCGCGTAGTCAACGGTGAGGTTGAGTACTCCGTTCCGCATCGCGTGGACGAAGACGGCCGCTACGACGGTCGCCAAGTTCTCTAGAGCCGCGATGACCCTGCCTGAAGACAGGGCTGGTGAAGACGCTGTGGTCACCATCGCCTTGGATGTGTTGGGCGGAGACGCTGGTCCCGAGGTCGTGGCTGATGCCGCACTGCAAGTTCTTACTTCGCAGCCCGGCATTGCCCTCATCCTCGTGGGCCCGAGTGAACTCACCCGCCAACTTGCTGCCGATCGTTCAATTTCCGATCGGGTAGAAATTGTTCACGCCGATTCGGCGATCTCCATGGATGAAGATCCAGTGCGAGCAATTCGCAATCGCCCGCAGGTATCGGTCAATGTCGCTGCCGAGCTGGTCCACAATTCTCGAGCTGGTGCATGTGTCTCGATCGGTCACACCGGGGGAGTCTTAGCCGCTGCGACTTTGACCATAGGCCGCTTGCCCGGGGTGACTCGAGCGGCAGTTGCCGTGGTTGTGCCCGCCGTTGAGCACGATGTTGTGCTTCTCGATGTGGGTGGCACTGTTGATGCAACTCCTGAACTCCTTGCGCAGTTTGCCCATCTGGGCCACGCCTTTGCTCAGGCCTTGGAACTATCGGATGACCCAACGGTGGGTTTGTTGACCATTGGAAGTGAACCGGGCAAGGGAGATGCCTTGCGCCGACTGGCTCACGAACAGCTTCTTGCGTTGCCGTTGCGCTACATCGGCGCGGTTGAAGGCGACGATGTAGCCATTGGCGGTAAGGCCGACGTGGTCGTCACCGATGGCTTCACCGGAAATGTTGTCCTCAAGGCGCTTGAAGGAGCGGCTATTAATGCGGCAACCCAAATTTCTAAGCGGTACGCAGATCCAGCTCCGGCTCTTGAAGTTGGGCAATCTTTTGCAATCGGGGCGCACGCTGGGGCAGTCCTGTTGGGTATTGATGGGGTCAGCGTGGTTGGCCATGGCGCATCCACTGCTGGCGAAGTCGCCGCTTATGTGGCACTTGCCGCGCGCGTTGTTCGGCACGACCTAGTGGCTCGCACTGCGGCAGAACTATCGGATACGAACCAATGAGTTCAGAGCCAACACATAATCCCGATCAAATGGAGCTGTGCGCAGCCATTGGCGTGCGAGTGAACAACGAGTTGCTTGAACGTGCCCTGACCCATCGCTCTTATGCCTATGAACATGGTGGGTTGCCCACTAATGAACGTTTGGAATTCCTTGGCGATTCAGTGTTGAGCATTGTGGTCACTGACACCTTGTATCGCCGGCATCCAGATTTACCCGAAGGCCAACTTGCCAAACTTCGAGCCGCGGTTGTCAATATGCGCGCACTTGCTGACATCGGCCGTGCCATTTCCTTGGGCGACTTCATTCGCTTGGGCAAGGGAGAAGAGACCACCAATGGGCGCGATAAGTCCAGCATTTTGGCTGACACCGTTGAGGCTTTGCTTGGCGCGGTCTATATCGATCAGGGTTTGGCGGTAGCCGCTGAACTGATTCATCGACTCTTTGATGAAGTCATTACTCAAGCCTCATCGCTGGGCGCCGCGTTGGATTGGAAGACCTCACTTCAAGAACTGGCTGCTCAAAAGGGCGTTGGCGTCCCGCACTACAAGGTCTTGGAAAGTGGACCGGACCATTCGAAATCTTTTGCCGCCACTGTTCACATGGGCGGTCACGAATACGGGCAAGGACAGGGACGTAATAAAAAGCAAGCTGAACAAGTGGCAGCAAAGGCGGCATGGCATTTGCTGAATTCGGACGTAGCTCCCACGCAGGCGTAAATGCCCGAACTTCCCGAAGTTGAAGTCGTTCGCTCTGGTCTAGATCGCTGGGTCAGTGGTCGCACAATCAGCACGGTCCAGGTTCGGCTGGATCGCTCGGTTCGCCATCACAGCGCAGGACCCAAAGATTTTTCCGACCGACTCAGTGGCAGGACCATTACCAGCGTGCAGCGCCGCGGAAAGTTCCTTTGGATGGTGCTCGACGATGAGCACGCACTACTTGCTCACCTTGGAATGAGTGGCCAGCTCCTGATGCAGCCGCGGCAGGAGCCGGATGAAAAGCACCTTCACGTGCGAATCAGCTTTGACGATGATGCGCCAGAGTTGCGCTTTGTTGATCAGCGCACCTTCGGTGGGCTGCGCGTTGAAGATTTGGTCACCGAGCCCTGGTTAGGGCGTTGGGTGCCAACATCAGTGGGACATATTGCGCCGGACCCCTTTGAACCTGGTTTTGATAGCTCTCTGGTGGCTCGTGCACTGCGCAAGAAGGCCACGGGAATCAAGCGCGCCCTCCTGGACCAAGGCCTCATCTCGGGAATTGGGAATATTTACGCTGATGAGGCGCTCTGGCTGGCCCGCCGGCACTATGCCCGACCTACCGGGGCATTTACCGGACCGCAGGTGCGCGAATTGATCGCTCATGCCCAAGACGTGATGTCGGCTGCACTGGCCCAAGGGGGGACCTCCTTTGACAGTCTCTACGTAGATGTCAACGGCTCAAGTGGCTACTTCGATCGCTCCTTAAATGTCTACGGTCAAGAGGGTCTGCCCTGTCAACGGTGTGGCCGAGCCATCGTCAGGGAGCCATTTATGAACAGGTCATCCTTCCGCTGTCCGGGCTGTCAGCGAACCCCACCAAACGCACACTGGTAAACGGCCAGGGGTGTGGGGCGCTCGGCAGGTAGGCAGCGCCCTTGCCCCAATTTTTGCGATCCTGACTCAGGCCTATTTCTTGCGTGGGTAGAGTGGGACATGACCTTCCCCGGTGCCCTTAACTGAACAGATAAAAAAGTTGGGCCATCACGAAAGTGGTGGGCCAACCACCTTGTTCTTTCAGTTGCATTAATGGAGTTTGAAGCGTGTATTTGAAGAGTTTGACTCTGCGGGGATTTAAGTCCTTCGCTTCGTCAACGACGCTGCGCTTTGAACCGGGAATCACCTGTGTAGTCGGGCCCAATGGTTCAGGTAAATCCAATGTTGTGGATGCCCTGGCCTGGGTCATGGGTGAACAAGGGGCCAAGGCTCTGCGCGGCGGCAAGATGGACGATGTCATCTTCGCCGGCACTGCTGAACGCGCCCCGTTAGGCCGCGCTGAAGTCATGCTGACTATTGATAACACCGATGGCGCCCTCCCCATTGAATTTACCGAAGTCACCATTGGACGAACCCTGTTTAGAAACGGCGGTTCGGAGTACACGATCAATGGCGAATCCGCTCGTTTGCTCGACATTCAGGAGTTGTTGTCAGACTCAGGAATTGGTCGAGAGATGCACGTCATCGTTGGACAAAACCAACTTGACTCCATTTTGGCAGCAACACCCGAAGGTCGGCGCGGCTTCATTGAAGAGGCTGCTGGAGTTCTTAAACATCGCAAGCGGAAAGAAAAAGCAATCCGCAAATTAGATGCGATGGAAGGCAACTTGACGCGGGTAAGTGACCTAACGGCTGAACTTCGTCGTCAACTCAAACCGCTTGGTCGCCAAGCGCAGGCAGCTCGACGAGCAGCTGGGATCCAAGCGGACGTGCGCGATGCCAAATTGCGTTTGATGGCAGATGATCTTGCTCAACTTCGACGCATTTCTGATGCCGACACCGCCGATGAAGAGTCCTTCCGCGAGCAACGCGCTCGCCTTGAAGTTCTGCTGACCTCTGAACTTGCCCGCGAAGCTGAGGTTCAAACTGAAGCGGCCGAACAGGCGCCAGTGTTGACTCAGGCTCAAGAAACCTGGTTCGCACTGTCCTCGCTTAAGGAGCGACTGCGCGGAACGGCTGAACTGGCCTCGGAGCGGGTGCGATTGAGCGCCCCAGAGCCTGAAGATGATCACGGTTCACGCGACCCGGAGACCTTTGAAGCTGAAGCTGCGTCATTAAAAGACCAAGCCGAAGCTGCAGCGCAGGTAGTGGTTGAATCCCAGGCTGGCCTTGAGGTTGTGATCGCTGAGCGGGCCGATGCTGAAGCCCGCCTACAGCAAGTTGAGACGTTGTTGTCGCAAGCGGTGCAAGCCTCAGCCGATCGTCGCGAAGAACTTGCGCAACTATCAGGCCAAGTAGATGCTGCCCGCTCGCGCGCGGAAACGCGTAAGGCTGAAATAGATCGACTCGTGGCATCGCGTGAACAAGCCGGCGCAAGAGCATTAGAAGCCCACCAGTCATTCACCGCATTAGAAACCCAAGTTGCAGGGTTGGATGAGGGTGAAGTTGACCTTGACGACCTCCACGCCCAAGCTGCGAAGGCGCTGTCTGCGGCTGAAGCCAAGGTTGAGGAACTGCGAGCCGATGAGCAAGCCGCTGATCGCGATCGGGCTGCGCTAACTGCTCGCCTTGAAGCCTTGGAGATGGGGCTTGCGCGAAAGGATGGGTCAGCTTCACTGGTGGCCGCTGGTCAGCGCCTGAGTGGATTCCTCGGCTCCCTGAATCAATTGATCTCTGTTCGCTCCGGCGATGAAGTAGCAATCGCGGCTGCATTAGGCGCGGCAGCTGATGCGGTAGCTGTTGCCTCGACATCGTCAGCGCGGGCCGCTGTGGAACTTTTGAAATCTGATGATGGCGGGCGTGCTGGCATCGTGGTGGCTAATGCGCCAGAGGTGCCGACGTCGAGTTCAACACTTCCCGGTGGAGCCCGATGGGCCATTGATGCGCTCACCGTCCCTGATCAATTGCGATCAGCCCTTGTTGGTTTACTCAAGGACACCGTTTTGGTGGACTCGTTGGCGGATGCACAAACTGCCGTTGCCAGCCAGCCAAACCTTCGAGCAATTTCGGCAGCCGGCGATGTGGTCACCGCAGGTTTGGTGATCGGTGGCTCTCGCGCAGTGCCGAGTCTGATGGAAGTACGCGCTGCCGTGGATCAGTGCCGTTCAAACCTAGACGAGGCCACACATCGAGCAGAGCGTGCGCGCTTTGCACTGACTTCAGTCTTGGCGCAGCGACGTGATGCGCGCGAACGGGTGGAAAATGCGCTGACGCAGTTGCACGAATCTGATGCACGGATGGCAGCCGTAGCCGAACGCTTGGGCGAACTGGGCTCACTTGCCCGCAGCGCAAATGAAGAGGCTCAGCGCTTAGATGTTGACCTAGCTGCCGCCCAAGCCCAGTATGAAATGGACTTGGCCACCCTTGGTGAGCTTCAAGTCCAGTTGCAGCAGGCAGGGGAGCAGGCACCAGCCGAACTTCCCAACGTTGCCGGTCGCGATGAGTTACTTGCGGAATGTGCACAGATGCGCTCGCGGGAAGTTGAGGCGCGGTTGGCGCTGCGTACCAATGAAGAACGTGCGCATGCCATCACCAGTCGCATTGAGCAACTCATGCAGACGGCTCAAAGTGAACGCGACGCCCGCGCCAGGGCTGTTGCGCGCAGAGAGCGTCGTGCGCGTGAAGCCGTTGTCGCTCGAGCCGTTAACGCCGGAGCAAATATTGCCTTAGCGCGACTTGAACTCTCGCTGACGCAGGCCGCCGCCCTGCGCCAAGAAGCCGAGAGTGCACGTGAACAACGTGATGCGGAAATGATGGGCCTTCGGACTCGGATCAGAGACCTATCCTCGCGGATCGAAAAACTCACTGACGTTGTCCACCGAGATGAAGTCGCTCGCGCCGAACAGCGCTTGCGCATTGAACAAATTCAAGACAAGGCGTTGGAAGAATTTGGTGTTGATGTTGACACGCTGACCAATGAATTTGGGCCAGACCAACTTGTGCCGCCCTCATTGCCAGATCCAGATGCGCAGGTTGAGTACGACCTCGAGGGCGAACCGATCGAGCCCGATCCAATGCCCTACGTCCGCGTTGAACAGGAAAAGCGACTGCGTGCGGCTGAGCGTGGCTTGAACCTCTTAGGAAAAATCAATCCATTGGCTCTCGAAGAGTTTTCAGCTCTCGAAGAGCGCTTGAAGTTCCTGACCGAACAACTCGAAGACTTAAGAAACACCAAACGAGACTTGTTAGACATCATTAAGCAGGTTGATGAGCGCATTGAGGAAGTCTTTACGCAGGCGTATAACGATGTCTCTCGTGAATTTGCTGGATTGTTTGAACGCCTGTTCCCAGGTGGCGACGCGAAACTGATCTTGACTGAACCAACCGACATGCTCAGCACCGGCGTTGATGTCGTTGCTCGTCCGCCGGGCGAAAAGCCAAAACGCTTGTCTCTACTCTCCGGTGGTCAGCGTTCTTTGACGGCGGTTGCCTTTTTGGTAGCACTATTTAAGGCTCGACCCAGTCCGTTCTACGTCATGGACGAGGTTGAGGCGGCCTTGGATGATGTGAACTTGCAACGGGTCATCGATGTCATGGAGGACCTGCGCGAAAACAGTCAACTCATCGTCATCACTCACAAGCAGCGCACGATGGAAATTGCTGATGCTTTGTATGGCGTTACCAAGCGCGCTGACGGTGTGACTACGGTGATCAGTCAGCGTTTGCGCGATGATGATGAAGGTATTGAGCCTGAGCCGAAGTCGGCTAGCGTTACAGCCGGCGTCTAATGGATCCCATTACCTTGTTAGTCATCGTGGCTCTCGTAGCCACCGTGACGGCAATCATTTCCCTAGTTACTTATTCAAAACGCTCTTCGACCAGCGATGAATTAGTTGACCAGGCTCCTGTCGCGGCCCCACCAGCGGCTGGGCGTTCAGTTGGAGCCGACGAAGGAACAGCTAGCCCACCGGCAGCCTCGCGGTCATCTGGTGACCATGAGGCCAGCGTGCTTGAGGAAGAACAGCTCCCGGTAACAAAGCCTGAAGTGCTTGCTCCGGTAGAACCTGACACTGAGCAATCTCGAATGCAACGTTTGCGCTCTCGCCTTTCAGGAAAAGCCCTCGGCCGTTCGCTGGCAACAATTTTTTCTGGCGATCGCATTGATGAAAGCGTCTGGAGTGAACTTCAAGACAGCTTGATCATCGCTGATGTGGGCGTTGAATCCTCTGAGGAGATTGTGGCAACTGTCCGCGAATTGGCACGATCTGCGGGTGTGGCGGCCCCGCAGGATTTGCGTGACATTCTTCGGTCAGTCTTAATCGATGCGATTAATCCGAGCATGGATCGCTCGATCAATATCTCGCGCTCCGGGCAAGAGCCAGCTGTTGTGATGGTGGTGGGTGTTAACGGGACCGGAAAAACCACCACTACGGGCAAACTCGCCTCACTTTTGGTTTCTCGAGATCTTGATGTCTTGCTTGGCGCTGCTGACACATTTCGAGCGGCTGCTGCCGAGCAATTAGCCACCTGGGGTGAGCGGGTAGGTGTTCCTACTGTTCGTGGTCAAGAAAGTTCAGACCCCGCCAGTGTGGCTTTTGAAGCTGTTAAGGCAGGAATTGAAAACGAAGTTGATGTTGTCATTTTGGATACCGCGGGCAGATTGCACACCAAGACCTCACTGATGGATGAGCTGTCCAAGGTCAAGCGCGTGGTTGAAAAGCAAAGTCCGGTAACAGAGGTTTTGTTAGTCATTGATGCCACAACTGGTCAAAACGGCTTGGCTCAGGCTCGAATCTTTACCGATGCGGTCAATGTGACCGGGGTTGCACTGACCAAACTTGATGGCAGCGCCAAGGGGGGCATCATTATTGCCATCCAGCGCGAACTTGGCGTCCCGGTGAAGTTAGTCGGACTCGGTGAAGGCGCCGATGATTTGGCCCCCTTTGAAGTGGTCACCTTCGTGGATGAGCTGATCGGCTCCTAACCGCCCTGCGTGGCCTCGGTAGTGGTGTTAAAGCGCGTAACGCGAAATTCACATGATCTAGGGCTTTGTTGCGCACTTGAAACATCTCTGGCTGGTTGGCGCAATACCGCTGGTTCATGCTCTTGACATTGCGGGCAGGCAAGCTCGCCACGTCATGGAGGTTGAGATGCAAATCAGTGCAGGAGATACGGCTTGGGTGCTCACTAGTGCAGCCCTAGTTTTACTCATGACTCCTGGTTTGGCTTTCTTCTATGGTGGCATGACTCGTGTCAAGTCCGTTCTGAACATGATGATGATGTCTGTTGTCACCATCGGCATCGTCTCCATCTTGTGGGTGCTCTTTGGTTACTCACTTGCTTTTGGAAACGGCACCAGCAGCCTGATTGGCACTATAGATTTCTCAGGACTCGGCTCAGCCGTGAACAAGGTGGTTGAAAACGGCGCCACGTATCCAATTCCGTTGCTGTCCTTTGTCATGTTCCAGTTGATGTTCGCTGTGATTACGCCGGCATTGATTTCTGGCGCCATCGCCGATCGCACAAAGTTTTTGGCGTGGGCTGTATTCGTCGCCCTCTGGGTAACGGTTGTGTACTTTCCGGTCGCGCACTGGGTCTTTGACTTTGGTGGCGCGGACAGCACTGGTGCTGGCTGGTTGGCCAAGCGCGGGATCGAAGACTTTGCAGGTGGCACCGCGGTGCACATCAATGCTGGAGCTGCCGGGCTGGCGCTAGCGCTTGTGCTCGGTAAGCGAGTTGGCTGGCCGAAGTCGCCCATGAAGCCACATAGCTTGCCGCTGGTTCTACTCGGTGCAGGATTGCTGTGGTTTGGCTGGTTCGGGTTTAACGCTGGCTCAGCCTTAGGGGCAAATGGTCAAGCTGCGTTGGCTTTCACAAACACGATGGTGGCAACTGCAGGCGCAGTCATGGGCTGGCTCATCGTTGATCGCCTTCGGGATGGCCACGCAACAAGTTTGGGCGCTGCCTCTGGAGCAGTCGCAGGATTAGTGGCCATCACGCCAGGATGCGCATTTGTCGCACCGTGGGCCGCGGTGGTCATTGGAGTGATGGCCGGTGGAATATGCGCACTTGCAGTGAGCGTGAAATACCGCATTGGTATCGATGATTCGCTTGATGTTGTTGGCGTCCACCTGATCGGTGGTTTGTTTGGATGTTTGGCCATCGGCTTCTTCGGCACATCCTTCACCACCGGTTCCGGAAAAGATGCATTCACTTGGGGAGCCAAAGGCCTGTTCTATGGCGGCGGCTGGCACCTGCTCGGGATTCAGGCCTTAGGTGCATTTTCCGTGCTGGCGTACTCCTTCGTGGTTTCGGGCGTGCTCGGTTGGATCATTGACAAAACGATGGGAATGCGGATTGAACGCGATGCCGAAATTGAAGGCATTGACCTAGATCAGCATCTAGAGTCTGCCTACGACCTCACCTCAACCGTAGGTGGCGTGCTCGGCCCTCGCACCGCGCGCGTTTTGCAATCTCAGGAGCCCTCGTAATGCAGTTAAGTGCCGGCGATACCGCATGGGTATTGCTCTGTACGGTTCTGGTTTTTGTAATGGCGCCAGGTCTGGCCCTTTTCTATGGTGGCTTGGTTCGAGCTAAGAGTTCGCTCAACATGATGATGATGACGTTCGTTGCGGTCGGCATTGTCGCAATCTTGTGGACGCTCTATGGCTTCTCAATGTCATTCGGTGACACCGGTAATGGCTTTTTCGGTGGCTTCCAACTTGCTGGCATGGGCGAGCTGTTGAACAAACTCGCTAGCAACGGTGGTCAGCTGCCTATTCCAGCCTTAGCCTTTTCAATGTTCCAATTGATGTTTGCCATCATCACCGTTGCTTTGATTTCCGGTTCAATTGCCGATCGCGCAAAATTTTCATCGTGGGCACTGTTTGTTGCAGTCTGGATCACGTTGGTCTATTTCCCGGTGGCGCATTGGGTCTTTGACCTCGGTGGCGCTCAAGCTGGTGGGACCGGTGCTGGCTGGTTAGCCAATCGAGGAATCCTTGATTTCGCCGGCGGAACCGTTGTTGAAATCAACTCTGGCGCTAGTGGGCTCGCCCTAGCTTTGATCATCGGGCGCCGAGTGGGCTGGCCGAAGTCGCCCATGAAGCCGCACAGTTTGCCGCTTGTTCTGTTGGGCGCTGGGTTGCTGTGGTTTGGTTGGTTTGGTTTCAATTCTGGCTCGGCCCTTGCGGCCAATCAACTCGCTGCAACTGCCCTGACAAACACCATGCTCTCGGGTTGTGCAGGATTGCTGAGCTGGATATTTGTTGAACGCATTCGCGATGGGCACCCGACAAGTTTGGGTGCAGCATCGGGCGTAATCGCTGGACTGGTTGCCATCACACCTGCCTGCGGATTTGTTGCGCCGTGGGCGGCCATAGTCATTGGATTGATCGCTGGTGCGTTGTGTGCATTCACTGTCGGATTGAAATTCCGCCTAGGCTTTGATGATTCCCTTGACGTCTTCGGAGTTCACCTGGTCGGGGGCGTCGTCGGATGTCTTGCCCTGGGCTTTGTGGCTACCAAAATTGCAAATCCTGCGGGCAAGGACGGACTGTTCTACGGCGGGGGATTGACTGTGCTGGGCGTTCAATCTCTGGGAGTGGTCACGGTTTTGATCTATTCCTTCGTCGTCACGTTGGCGATCGGATGGGTCATCAATAAGGTCATGGGCTTTAGGGTCGACCAAGAAGCTGAGGTCGATGGGATAGACCTCGACCAGCACTTGGAGACCGCATATGACTTTTCATCAGCAAGCGGTGGTGCGCTAGGTCAGCGCACTGCTCGGGCAACGCATACGGAGGTCAGCTCATGAAATTGATCACTGCAATTATCAAACCCTTCAAGCTCGATGACGTAAAAGAAGCCCTCGAAGCGGCCGGGGTTCACGGTATGACGGTGAGCGAAGCCAGCGGCTTTGGTCGTCAAAAGGGGCACACCGAGGTCTATCGCGGAGCCGAATACACCGTGGACCTTGTTCCGAAAGTGCGGCTGGAAGTCGTTGTTGACGATGCTGACGCCGAAGCTGTCATTGACGCGATCGTGCAAGCCGCACAAACCGGACGCATCGGGGACGGGAAAGTGTGGGCAATCCCGGTTGAGAGCATTGTTCGGGTCCGCACAGGTGAGCGCGGAGTCGACGCACTTTAGGGAGTTTCATGAGCAACAGGATTGAGGCAACACGGCGCACCGCTTCTTTCCTTGAGGCTCGAAGTGCCTTGTTAAAAGGAACAGATCTCAAAGGTGCTGCCAGACGTGTGGCCTACGGCGAGTTAGTCGATCAGTGGCTACGGGAGCTTTTTGAGCTAGCCAATTCACAAGCCGATTGCCTCGCCCTTGCAGCCGTTGGCGCCCTAGGGCGGCATGAGTTAGCTCCTGGAAGTGATCTTGATCTGGTGCTTTTAAGCACCCATAAGGACACAAAAGGCACCGCCGCTATTGCTGATGCTCTGTGGTACCCCATCTGGGATAGTCCGCTGGCTCTTGATCACAGTGTTCGAACACCCGAACAAGCCACCGAGATTGCGCGAACCGATATCAAAGCAGCCATTGGGTTGTTGGATCTGCGGCACATCGCTGGCAATGCCGACCTCACGGCAGGGGTGAAAGAAAACGTCTTGGCCTATTGGCGTCAAAGCGCGGTCAAAGTCCTGCCTGAACTAAAGCAACTTGGGGTGCGTCGCTGTGAACAATTCGGGGAGGTGGCATCTCTGCTCGAACCTGACCTCAAAGAGTCTTATGGCGGAATTCGAGAAGCAACCGTTTTGCGCGCGATCGCCGCGTCGTGGATCAGTGATATTCCCCGGGGGTCCTTCGAATTGGCCCACCAGCAGTTACTTGATGTCCGCGACGAATTGCATCTGGTCACAGCGCGATCCTCAGATCGACTGGTGTTACAAGAGCAAGAGGCCATTGCGCAAACCCTTGGCCTGGCATCGGCCGACGATCTGCTGAGATCAGTGTGTGCTGCCGGGCGCACGATTGCCTATGCCCTCGATGTTGCCTGGTATCGGGTGGACCAAGAAGTGCAAGCCAGAGCGGACAAGAAATTTTTCGGCTCCAAGAAGGAGCCGGTTCGCACTCCATTGGCCAATGGAGTCGTGGAAGTCAACGGTGAAGTTGTCTTAGCCCGCGATGCTGATCTGAGCGACCCGGTTCTGGGCTTGCGGGCGGGCGCGGCTGCGGCGCAAGGAGATTTCCGCCTTGCACCGGCAACGGTTGAACGCATTGCAGCAGCTGCACCCGATCTTGGAGTGCCTTGGTCTCGGGCCGCGCGAGAAGAATTTGTCTCACTGCTGGGAGCAGGTCCGGCAGCACTGGCCGTATGGGAGGCCTTTGACCAAGCTGGCCTTTGGTCGAATTGGATTGATGGTTGGGAGCGATTGCGTGCCTTGCCACAACATAACCCGGTACACCGGTTTACCGTCGATCGTCACTTGGTTGAAGCTGCCCTGCAGGCAGCCGCACTGACGCGACGCGTCCATCGCCCAGACCTGCTTCTCGTGGGCGCTTTCCTTCACGATGTTGGAAAGGGCCTGCCTGGTGATCACACGCAGCGCGGCATGGAATTGATCAAGACCATGGCACCAGCGATGGGTTTTGATCACGATGACACCGATGTCTTAGTTGACCTGTGCCGGCACCACCTTTTGCTTCCCGACACCGCGACTCGGCGCGATCTCGAAGACCCGGCCACTGTTGCTGGAGTCATTTCCGCTTTGGGTGATAGCGCAATCGGATCTGCGCAGATGTTGGATCTGGTGGCGGCCCTTACTGAGGCGGACGCGAAGGCCACTGGACCAGCAGCGTGGTCCGACTGGCGCGCTGGGTTGATCAAAGAGCTTGTGCAGCGCACGCATCAGGGACTACGCGGAGAAGTCAGTGAACGCGAACCCGAACTCACCACTGCCGAACTAGATTTGATGGAGCGTGATTGGGGAAGTGCAGGTGTCAGTGTTGAGGTCACAGAGCGAAATTCGATTTGGCGCGTCATCGTGGTGGCTCAAGACCGCCCAGGATTGATGGCCGACGTCGCGGGAGTTCTCAGTATGAACCGCCTTGCCGTACGGGCAGCGAGTTTGCGTACCGATGATCATCGGGCGCTGCAAATCTGGACCGTTCAGCCCACCTATGGCGATCCACCCGGTGCCGAGCGACTGCGCGAAGACTTAGTCCGAGTCTTTGAAAACCGTCTTGACCTTCCGGCTCGTTTAAAACAGCGTGAAGAGGCGTATAGCAACTCCACAACGTCGTTTGCCTCACCTGTGGTTGAGGTCATTTCCGGTGCATCGCAACGGGCAAATGTTTTGGAAGTGCGTGCACATGACGGGCCGGCGTTATTACACCGGATTGGATTAGCTATTGCCAATGCGGGAGTAACAGTGCAATCGGCGCAGGTCTCAACGATGGGCTCAGAGGCCGTGGATGTTTTCTACATCACAAATGCGCAAGGCAAGACCTTGCCCCAGGCCGAACTTGATGTGGTGGCCGCCACTGTTCAGGCTGCGCTGATCTAGCGAGCACCCATTCTGCGCGCAGAAGAGATTTACATTTACCCGAATTTCCATCGATTGCGGTGGTCAATTGTGTGCGCAAGTGTGATGATCACCTCTACAACCTGACCTAGTAGGTACCGAAGGCGAAAGAGGAAACTGATGGATCTGGGACTTCAAGGACGCAAAGCAATCGTGACCGGTGGCGGTCGTGGGATTGGCCGTTGGATTACCAAGACGTTGCTTGAAGAAGGATGCAGTGTGGCCATATGTGGTCGCGATGAAAGCCACATCCAATCCACAGTTGAGGAATTTTCCTCGCTGGGAACTATTTATGGTGCCAGCGTTGATGTCACCGACGGCGAGGGATTTCAGCAATGGATTGCTGATGCAGCTGGCCAACTGGGCGGACTTGACCTGGTTGTCCTCAACGCCAGCATCCAGCCCAGTGGTGATGATGATGCAACCTGGGAATTGACTTTCCAATCGGACGTGATGCAGGCCGTTCGCGCTGTGCGAGCATCGCGCTCTTTCCTTGCTGAATCCGATGGCGGAGCCATTGTCTTGATCAGCAGTACAACAGCACTAAGTCCCACAACAGGTCCTGGCCAAACAGCCTATGGAACAGTCAAGTCTGCCTTGATGAGTTACGGGACCAAGATGGCCGCGACGTTGGGTGGCGATGGAATTCGCGTCAATACAGTCATTCCTGGTGTGATTTTGTTTGAGGGTAGCCCGATGGACAAGATGCGAGCCGTGATGCCAGACATGATTGACCGCATCGCCGCTGGTTCCTACCTTGGTCGCGTGGGAGAACCGCAGGAGGTTGCCAACATCGTGGCATTCCTGGGTAGTCCACGCGCTTCCTACATCACCGGAACATCCCTTCGCGTTGATGGTGGAATCGTCAAGTCAGTGGACTTCTCCTAGTCGTCAAAGACGCTTGACTAGAGTTGGCACCACCAACTGCTGACGAGGATCCGTGTTCGCAACTCTTCAAGATCGTTTAGCCACGACCTTTAAAGGTCTTCGTGGCAAAGGTCGCTTAACGCCTGCTGATGTTGATGCGGCCTGCCAAGACCTGCGGGTCGCACTTCTTGAAGCTGACGTTGCCTTGCCGGTGGTTCGAGCATTTGTTGGTCGGGTTAAAGAGCGGTCAATCGGAGCGGAAGTCTCGGCTGCACTGAATCCGGCGCAACAAATCCTCAAGATCGTTAATGAAGAACTCACTGAGATTTTGGGTGGGCAGACTCGTCGGCTGACCTATGCAAAGAATCCGCCGACGGTGATTATGTTGGCTGGTCTGCAAGGTGCAGGTAAGACCACTCTTGCGGGAAAACTGGCTTTTTGGTTAAAGGCTCAGGGCCATCAACCGCTTCTGGTTGCTGCGGACTTGCAGCGCCCAAATGCTGTTGACCAACTCAGCGTGGTGGCTCAGCGAAGTAACGTGGCAATTTTCGCGCCACAACCTGGCAATGGCGTGGGCGATCCGGTCACGGTTGCGCGCCAAGGCATTGACCACGCCAGAGACAAGTTGTACGACGTTGTCATCGTCGACACCGCTGGACGCTTGGGCATTGATGATGAATTGATGAAACAGGCTGCAGATATTCGCGACGCGATCAATCCTCAGGAGATCTTGTTTGTTCTTGATGCCATGACGGGGCAAGACGCGGTAGTGACCTCGCAGTCCTTCCTTGATGGCGTGGGATTCACCGGGGTTGTTTTGACCAAGCTTGATGGCGATGCCCGTGGTGGTGCGGCCTTGAGCGTACGTGAACTCACCAATCGCCCCGTGATGTTTGCATCAACTGGAGAAAACCTCCAAGACTTTGATGTTTTCCATCCTGATCGAATGGCATCGCGAATCTTGGGCATGGGCGACTTGCTCACCCTGATTGAGCAAACTGAACGAGCCTTTGATGATGATCAAAAAGCCAAGATGGCGAACACCCTATCTACCGGGGGCGACTTCACCCTTGACGATTTCCTTGAGCAAATGCAAGCCGTGCAAAAGATGGGCTCACTGTCGAAGATGTTGTCCATGTTGCCTGGACTGGGGGATATGAAAGAAGCCGTTGACAACCTTGACGATTCCGACATCACGCGCATCGCGGCCATCATCCAATCGATGACTCCACTTGAGCGCAAAGACCCTTCTGTGCTGAACGCCTCACGTCGCGCACGCATTGCTAACGGCTCGGGTCGCACCGTCACCGACGTCAATCAACTTGTTGATCGCTTCAGCGCTGCCGCCAAGATGATGAAGCAGATGTCCAAGACCGGCGGCCTGCCCGCCGGGCCAGGTATGCCTGCCCTGAGTCACGGCGGAAAGAAAAAGGGCAAATCTGGACAAGGTCCAAAGTCGGCGAAATCAAAGAAGGGCCGAAGTGGGAACCCGGCCAAGCGAGCCGCTCAAGACCTAGGCGTTGACCTTGCCGAAACGAGCAATTTTGAGCTTCCCACCGAATTCAAGGACCTGCTCGGCGGCAATTGAGCCTGTTCTGGCAGACTACGATCGCTCAGTCAGGCCCTCTCACCTGATCTGGACAACCCCGAACCTTTTGCTTCGCACCCCCACACGTAGCGAACGGCTCACCCAACACATCGTGGAGGAGACCCACACCCCGTGTCAGTCAAGATCAAACTTAAGCGCCTCGGCAAGATTCGTCAGCCGATGTACCGCATCGTTGTCGCTGATGCTCGCACCGCCCGTAACGGCCGTGCCATTGAAGAGATCGGTATTTACCGACCCAAGGAAGACCCTTCGTTCATTCAGGTTGATTCCGAACGCGTTGCGTACTGGCTCAGCGTGGGTGCACAACCCACCGACGCAGTAACAGCAATCTTGAAGGTCACTGGCGACTGGCAGTCGTTCAAGGGTTTGCCTGCTCCCGAGCCGATGAAGGTCGCCGCTCCCGCCGTGAACAAGCGCGATGTATTCGCTGCCGCTGTCAAGGAAGCAGCCGATGCACCCAAGGATGGTGCCACTACGCCGAAGGCTAAGAAGGCACCGGTTGTTAAGGAAGCCGCTCCCGCTGAAGTTGACGTTGTAGAAGTAACCTCGCAAGTTAGTGAAGTCGCAGAACCATCATCTGATGCACCAGATGCAGAGCAGGTTGTTGCTGAGGAAAGCGCCCCTGAGGTTGTTGCACAAGATGCCGCTCCTGAAATCGCGGCTGAGTCAGCTCCTGAGGCAACTGAGGTTGTCGAAAGCACTGAGGCATAAATGCTGACTGAGGTGCTAGAGCATCTAGTGCGCGGAGTCGTGGACAATCCTGACGATGTCTATGTCACCGAGCGTAATCAACGACGTGGGCGAATGATTGAGGTTCGCGTGCACCCCGATGACCTCGGTCGTGTCATTGGCCGCGGAGGTCGTACCGCCGTTGCATTTCGCACGGTGGCTAAGGCACTGTCCAATGGCCAGGGCGTTCGCATCGACTTCGTTGACGTCGCCTGATCAGCTCCGAACTACTTTGCTCAAACCGGTCCGATACACCAAGCGGTGATTTTCTATGTTAGTAACCGTCGGTCGCATCGGTAAACCTCATGGCATTCGGGGCAGCGTGACGATTGCTGTTTTAACTGATGAGCCTGAGCGTCGGTTTGTGGTGGGAGAATCTGTAGTCACTGATCCACCGGGTGCAGCAGATTTGGTGATCAGCGGTTACAAGTGGCATTCGGGTCGCCTCCTGATGGATTTTGAAGGTGTCACAGATCGCAATGGGGCCGAAGCTCTTCGAGGGCTGCTGCTCCAGGTCGAGGTTGACCAGAGCCAGCGGCCGGAGGATCCTGAGGAGTACTACGACCACCAGTTGGTTGGCTTGGCGGTACATCACATTGACTCAACCCTCCTGGGGCACATTTCAGAGATTTCCCACTTACCGGCTCAAGACCTCTTAATAGTGCAGCCGGTGGCCGAATCATCTGCTGAAATTCTTATTCCTTTTGTCAGCGCAATGGTTGTCAGTGTGGATCTGAAAGACGGACTAGTCGTCGATCCGCCGGCTGGATTGTTGGCTCCCGAAGACGGAGTTAGTTAATGCGCATTGACATCATCTCGATTTTTCCGCAGTACTTAGAACCGTTGAACCTCTCGCTGATAGGCAAGGCTCAAAGCTCGGGCCGAGTAGACATTGCTGTCCACGACTTGCGAGCACAAACAACAGATAGACATAACACCGTTGACGACAGTCCCTACGGTGGCGGGCCGGGCATGGTGATGCTTGCGCAACCTTGGCTCGACGCGCTGGAAAATGTAGTGGAACAAAGCCCTAAAATCTCGACTCGTCCTCGCCTAGTGGTTCCCACTCCATCGGGACGAGTTTTCACTCAGGCCATCGCTGGGGAACTGGCTCAAGAAGAGCACCTGATATTTGCTTGTGGTCGCTATGAAGGAATTGATGAGCGCTTTTTTCAGCAGGCTGAACAAGGTGGACAAGGCGTTAATGCCAATGTCAATATCAATGTTGATGTTGATGTAGATCGGATCTCCATTGGTGACTTCGTCCTTGCCGGTGGAGAAGTAGCCGCCTTAGTGATCATCGAAGCTTTGACTCGGGTGATCCCAGGAGTCTTGGGAAATGATGAATCAGTCACTGATGATTCATTTGCGCCCGGCGCGATGCAGTACCTGGTGGAAGGGCCGATCTACACCAAGCCCGCGACCTGGCAAGGTCATGATGTGCCTGAGGTTTTGGTTTCAGGGGATCATGCAGCCATAGCAAGGTGGCGGCGTGATCAGTCCTTATTACGCACGATTGCCGTCCGTCCAGATCTGATCCAAGGCTCATCTGCTGAACAATTTGACGATCACGACCTACAGGTCTTAGCCAGCGCAGGCTGGACCTTCAGCCAAGGGCGCTGGGTTCACTGATCGGTGCCTGTGTCACACTTAGCGAGCACTAATTCGATCGGATGTTCTGCCACAGGGGAGCCCCGAGTTATCGAGATTAGTCATCCATCGCTTCACTTGATTTTTCGTAGTTGACCTGTGGCGCCTGCGTAGGAGCTCTCATGAATATCCTTGACTCTGTCGATGCCGCATCAATGCGTGACGACATTCCTGATTTTCGTCCTGGCGACACCTTGAAGGTGCACGTTCGAGTTATTGAAGGCACCCGTTCGCGAATCCAGATCTTCCAAGGCGTAGTTATCGCTCGCCAAGGTGGCGGTCTGCAAGAGACCTTCACGGTCCGCAAGGTCAGTTTTGGTGTGGGAGTTGAGCGAACCTTCCCGCTGCACACCCCCGTGGTTGAGAAAATTGAAGTAGTCACTCGTGGAGATGTTCGCCGCGCCAAGCTGTACTACCTTCGCGACCTGCGTGGTAAGAAAGCCAAGATCAAAGAAAAGCGCGACAACACCCAAGGCTCCTAGGCCTTCGGTTTTCGCGATTTCCTCCTCTCGGGTGGTACTCAACGGGTCCATCTCGGGCTAGGCTCAATTCACTATGGATAGCGCTGAAGGCAATGCGGAAGTCGCTGGCGAGGTTGCGCAAACTTCTGCTGCCTCGCGTGCAAGCCATCGCGCTCCCCGCAGGGTCAAGCCCGAGAAAGTACCTCGTTCGGCCCGAAAAGCTAGCGCCAAACCTGAGGCTGCGTTGGCTGACGTTGGGGTAGCCCTGGCTGACTCAACACAATCTGGGAAGGACGCAAAGAAGAAGGCGGGCAAGCATCGACGCCTGCTTCCTAATCGCCCCTTTTGGCAAGAACTTCCAATCCTGATCGTGGTGGCCTTACTGGCGGCCTACCTAGTGAAAACCTTCGTCTTCCAAGTTTTCTACATTCCTTCCGGATCCATGGAGAACACGCTTCGAATCAATGATCGAGTGCTGGTAGATAAAGTCAGTTACAACTTCAGGGAGATCAAACGAGGCGAGATTATTGTTTTTAACGCCGAAGGAGTACTCGCTCCAGAAAACGCCCCTATTCTTCCTGCGTCCAACCCTTTCCAAGCTGGCGCTAGGGCCCTTCGATCAACCCTTGGTCTGCAGCAAAATAGTGAAACCGACTACATCAAACGCGTGATTGGTCTGCCCGGCGATCGTGTTCAATGTTGCGATGACCAAGGCCGAATGACCGTCAATGGCGTCGCATTAAGCGAGACTGCCTATCTTTATCCCAGCGACGCCGCGTCCCTGACTCGCTTTGATGTTCAGGTCCCGCCCAAGAAGTTGTGGGTCATGGGGGATCACCGGTCGGCCTCAGCGGATTCTCGATCGCAAATTGGCAGCCCAGGCGGTGGCTTTGTGCCTGAAAATCGAGTCGTGGGCAGAGCTTTTGTCGTCACCTTCCCCTTCACCAGTTTGCGTCGCCTTTCAATACCTGAAACCTTCCAACAGCCACAACTAACGTCAGGGAATGGATCCAAGAAGTGACATTGCCTGAGGAAAATGCTCCTGAGTCATCAACCTCGCGTATGCGATGGAGTGCTGCCCGCGAAGTGGGAATTATTCTCATCGTCGCTTTGGTGTTGAGTTCACTCGTGCGCACCTTTGCCTTCCAAGCATTTTGGATTCCCTCTGGTTCGATGGAAAACACCCTGCTGCCTGAGGACAGGATTTTGGTGAGCAAACTCAGCACCGAGTTTGGTGATGTCAAACGTGGTCAGGTCATCGTGTTTTCTGACCCAACCGATTGGCTCAGTGGCGGCTTCAATGATGGAAATGTCTTCCAACGTGGAGCTCGCAGTACTTTGAGCTTTGTTGGCCTGGCCGCATCTCCATCCGATCGTGATTTGGTTAAGCGGGTCATCGGAGTTGGCTCAGACCACGTTGTGTGCTGCGATCCCAGCGGGCGGGTCAGTGTTAACGGAAAGGCTCTCGACGAAAAGTCCTACATCTTTCCTGGCGATACTCCCAGTGACGAACCCTTTGATGTCACCGTTCCGCAAGGACAGTTATGGGTGATGGGGGATCATCGCTCTGCTTCTGGAGATTCGCGGTATCACCAAAATGACCCCGGTGGGCCCTTCGTTCCAGTCAGCAAAGTGATCGGTCGAGGTGTGTGGGTGGGCTGGCCCTTGAGTCGTTGGAGTTTAGTGCGCGTCCCTGAAACTTTTTCACAGATCCCAGCACCGAAGAAGTAGTCCGTTGGGTGTCAAGGCCATGAGGTCATATGAAGCCGCGTTGCACACTCGCGGCTTCAGTCCGATTGCTGGAGTCGATGAGGCCGGACGTGGGGCATGTGCCGGACCACTAGTCGTGGCTGCCGTCGTTTTAGGCACCTCACCGTTACTGCGCGGTGTTGCCGATTCAAAATCCCTGACTGCGCGAGCGCGTGCGCAGCTCTTCGACGTGATCTTCGAACATGCATCAGCGGTCGCTGTAGTCGTCATTGAGCCGGATGAAATTGATGACCTCGGGGTGCATCGCTCAGATCTTGAAGGAATGCGAAGAGCGTTGGCTCGTCTTGACGTCAGTGCCAACTATGCGATCACCGATGGCTATCCCATTGAAGGATTACCCATTCCATCGCTTGCGGTATGGAAGGGGGATCAGGTCTGCGCCAGCGTTGCGGCCGCATCAATCATCGCCAAAGTCACCCGAGACCGGATCATGGTCCAGCTTGATGCCAGCTATCCCGAGTATGGATTTGCCTCACACAAGGGTTATGTCACGGCAGCCCACAAGGCAGCCCTCACCAACGTTGGACCATCGCAGGTTCATCGCTACTCGTTTGCTCCAGTAAGTGCGGCAGCAGCCCTCCATAACCAGACGAAAAGCTCTATTCTGAGTTAGGTGCAATCTCCTAGCAGGACTTGAAATGGGTGTGACATGAGTTCTGATGAACTTGAAAACTATGAAGCTGCAAGTGAATTGACGCTGTTTAAGGAATATCGCGATGTCTTTTCGATGTTCAAGTTTTCCGTTGAAACGGATCAGCGATTCTATTTGTGCAATAACGTTGACGTGCAGACTAAGACCACCGGGTCAGGTCAGGTTTATTTTGAAGTCAGCGTTGAGGATGCCTGGATTTGGGATAATCATCGTCCGGCACGGTTTTTACGTAATGCCCACTTAATGACCTTTAAAGATGTGCAAGTCGAAGAACTAGCGCATCCGGCAACACCTGAATTTGGCCCGCTTGCCTAAGTCTTGAGTTCTGAGCGCTTGCTTGCATAAGAAAGCGCCATCGGCCTTCGACCACTGAGCTGTGGTCCTTGCGCGGACACACTGTGCGCATGGCACGAGCAAAACGACATCATCAAGTTCTCGGTGGACGTGGCGAGGAGCTTGCCGTGGCCTACCTGCAGGCCAAGCAGCTGATCATTCTTGATCGCAATTGGCGATGTGCACTCGGTGAAGTTGACATTGTTGCCGCAGACGGTTCCACCTTGGTGATGTGTGAGGTTAAGACCCGCAGCTCACAACGTTTCGGATCGCCCCTAGAGGCGATAACGGCTAGTAAAGCTATCCGGATGCAGCGAGTCGGCTTTGCCTGGTGCAAACATCATCAGGCAAACGCGAGCAATGTACGTTTTGATGTGGTCTCGATCATCGATCCCGGTGTTGGACAGCCACACATTGAACACCATCTCAACGTCGTATGAGCATTGGTCAAACCCACGGTGTGGTCTTAGTGGGAGTCGATGGCGTATTGGTCAATGTTGAAGTTGATCTTGCTGACGGCGTAGTGGGGACAGCAATCGTGGGCTTGGCTGATCGCGGGATTAATGAGGCTAAGGATCGCGTGCGCTCAGCCCTAGTCAACAGCGGTCAAAGGTGGCCAGCCAAGCGCGTAACCATTTCCCTCTCACCCGCGTGGATTCCTAAAGTCGGTGCAGTAACTGATCTAGCCATTGCACTGGCCATGTTGGTCGCAGATGGCGTCATCCCTGGTAGCTGCATCGAGAACACCGTCGTCCTAGGTGAGCTGGGCCTTGATGGTCAGGTGCGTCAGGTCAGAGGGGTATTGCCCGCAGTGCTGGCCGCGCATCGAGCTGGAATCAAACGCGTGATGGTTCCGATTGACAATTGCGTTGAAGCATCGTTGGTCACTGATGTGGAAGTCATCGGCGTTTCGACCTTGGCTCACGCATGCGCGATTCTGACTGACCAGCAACGCCCACCCACCGTTCATCCCGTGCCCACCGGGCCGCGCGAGTTTGCTCGACGCGGTGACCTGACGGAGGTCGTTGGACAGCAATTGGGCAAACGCGCACTCGAAGTTGCCGCCGCAGGGGGACATCACCTGTTCTTCCATGGACCACCTGGAGCGGGCAAGACCATGCTTGCCGAACGACTACCGAGCATCATGCCGGCATTGAGTGCGCAAGCAGCCCTGGAGATCACGGCCATCCGATCCCTGGTTGAAGACCTTGACCCAAACTCGCCACTTGTTTCTCATCCGCCCTTTGAAGCACCGCACCACACCATGACCTTGGCCGCGATGGTCGGTGGCGGCAGTGGTCGACCACAGCCGGGCGCGATTTCGCGCGCACATCACGGTGTGCTCTTTCTTGACGAAGCCCCAGAGTTTGCCCGCTCAGTGCTGGATTCATTACGTGAGCCACTTGAATCTGGATTTGTCCGCGTGGCACGGTCAGGTTTTGTCGCCCAGTTTCCAGCTCGCTTTCAACTGGTCATGGCAGCCAACCCCTGCCCGTGCGGTGTCTTTGATCAACGCGCCCTTGGTTGCACATGCACACCCACGCAACGTCGCCGTTATGCGCAAAGGATCTCCGGTCCCTTGCTTGATCGCATTGATCTTGTGGTGCAAACCCATAGCGTTGATCGCTTCTCAATGCTGGGTCAGGGACAGGCCGGCATGAGCAGTGCGCAGGTGGCTGAGCGCGTTCAGCGCGCTGCCGATCGAATGTTGCAGCGATTCGCCGAGAATGCGCTGCCCTTTTCCTCCAACGCCACCATTCCTGGTTCAGCCTTGCGCGGCAAAGGACCGCTAGCGGTTTCCCTTGACGCGCTGAAGTGGTTGCGAAGCCAGTCGGGCGCATCGAGCAGTAGGGGATTAGACAAAGTGCTCAGAATTTCCTGGACCTTGGCCGATCTGGCCGGAGTTGATCGGCCAGGCGTGGTTCATGTTCAAGAGGCCTTGAGCCTTCGCGATGAGGGCGGCCGGACCGCAGCATGAAATCCTTCAATGAACTCACCGCGCGCGTCTTGTTATCCATGGTTGCATCTGTAGGCGATGCACAACTGCACGATCAGTTGAAGCTGAAGTCTGCCACTCAGATTGTGCGTGAACTCCTTACATCGCAGAGCACCTTGCAACGCAAGTCCACCTACCTCAAACGTCTACCTCAGGATCCGTTGCGCGAGGTACACGATGCGTTAGCCATCACTGATGGGGTGGGCGCACGAGTGGTAACGCCGAGCGATCCGCTTTGGCCCAGTGCGCTCAATGATTTGGGCCCCACTGCACCGTATTGCTTGTGGATGCGCGGTCCATTGGAGTTGGCACATCAGGACAGTGGCTGTCGTATCGCGATTGTGGGTGCGCGCGCTGCCACCCATTACGGGGTGCATGTCGCTGGTGAACTGGCTGCTGAATTGGTGGCGATGGATTGTGTTGTGGTCTCTGGTGGTGCCTTTGGAATCGATGCTGCTGCCCATCATGGAGCCCTTGCCGCCGATGGCGGCACGGTTGCGGTGATGGCCCATGGAATCGATCAGATCTATCCCGCCGGCAATGCCACCTTGCTTCAACGCGTCATGGAAACAGGAGTTGCAGTGAGCGAACTACCACCTGGTATTCGGCCGACGCGACAAGGATTTCTCGCTCGCAACCGACTGATCGCGGCCTTAAGCGCTGGCACTGTCGTTGTTGAAGCAGCTCTGCGCAGTGGTAGTGCCAGCACGGTGACCAGAGCTGGAGAACTTGGTCGAGAGGTGATGGCGGTACCTGGCCCGGTGACATCGGCAATGTCCGTGGGTACCCATGCGCTGCTTCGTGATGGGGCAACCTTGGTCACGTGCGCTGAGCACATTCTTGAAGCTCTCTCGCCGATCCAATTGAGCATTTAGGGCGTCGGTACTTGCTGAATTGGCTCGGATAAGTCACGGTGTATCTATGACTTCCCCAGTCGAAACCGCTCTCCCCACGGCCCAATCACCCGAATTGCCGGTTGAGTTTGCGCAAAGTCTTGAAGGCTTTCTGGTGCATGTGCGCGATGAGCGCGGTTTGTCGCCTCACACGGTGCGGGCTTACTGCACCGATATTGAGTCGTTACTCCTTCATTCTCAGCGGATGGGGATCAGGAAGGTCCATGACATTTCGTTGATGACCCTGCGATCTTGGTTAGCTCATGAGCAGTCAATGGGTCGTGCTCGAACAACCCTGGCTCGTCATGCGGCCGCCGTGCGGGTATTTACTGCATGGTTGGTGCGAACCGGACAGGTCAACGATGATCCGGGGGCTCGACTGGCTTCGCCAAAGTCGCACCGCACTCTGCCGGAAGTGGTTCGCGCCGAAGACATGGTGATCATTTTGGACGCGGTTGCAGATCGTGCTCAAGAAGGTGAGCCGCTGGCTTTGCGCGATGCAGCCATCATGGAATTGCTCTATGCCACCGGGATTCGTGTCAGCGAGTTGACTGCTTTGGACTTAGCCGACATTGATTGGGATCGCGCAGCCATTCGAGTTTTTGGTAAGGGCCGCAAAGAGCGCACCGTCCCGGTAGGTCAGCCAGCGCTGAGATCCCTCAAGGTATGGATTGATCAGGGACGGGCAGGGCTGGCCGGAGACCAGGGCTCAGCGGGCAATGCGGTGTTCTTGGGCTCTCGGGGTTCCCGGCTGGGCGCTAGGGGGGCTCGTGAAGTGGTCCATCAATGCCTAGCGGCTGCCCCAAATGCCCCCGATGTTGGCCCGCACGGTTTGCGGCACTCGGCCGCAACTCACTTGCTTGAGGGGGGCGCTGACCTACGATCAGTTCAAGAACTGCTCGGTCACGCTACGCTCGCAACCACGCAGATCTATACGCACGTGTCGGTAGAAAGGTTGAGGGCCACCTATGACCAGGCGCACCCCAGGGCCTAAGGGTTCACAACCCAAGCCTGCCGATGGTGTTCCTGATGATGAGCTCAACGATGGTGACGAGTTCGACGACCAAGAATTAGCTTCCGGCCTAAGTGCGGCCGAACTAGAAGCGCAAGCCGATGCCCTGCTCGCGGCAGCCGATGAGCCACAAGCGCCAGGTGACTTCGATGATGAAGGCATCTTCGGCCAAAGTCCTGAAGATGCAGAAGCGGCCCTGAAACAACTATGGGTCGATTTTAAGGAATCTGATGATCAGGGTTTGCGCGATCGATTGATTTTGCACTACTCGCCACTGGTCAAATATGTTGCCGGCCGCGTTGGCGTTGGATTGCCACCAAATATTGAGCAAGCAGATTTGGTCTCGTACGGGATCTTTGGACTCATTGATGCGATTTCAAAATTTGACCTTGCACGTGAGATCAAGTTTGAGACCTACGCCATTACCCGTATCCGTGGCGCCATCATTGACGAGCTGCGCTCCATCGACTGGATCCCACGCTCTGTGCGGGCCAAAGCTAAGACCGTTGAGCGGGCGTACACCGAACTTGAGGCAAAACTTCACCGCACTCCCACTGAGATTGAAGTGGCCGAGCACTTAGAGATCGCACTATCTGACCTGCATGCGATCTTTTCCCAGGTTTCCTACGTCAATGTCATGGCCTTGGACGAATTGCTCGGTTCGGGCAGTGACAAGGGGGACGGCCTCTCATTAGGCGACACCCTGGAAGACACCAAGGCTGAAAATCCGGTCACTGCCTTTGAAACTGAAGAAACCAAGATGCTCCTGGCTCAGGCGATCAACGGCTTGCCTGAGCGCGAAAAGGTCGTCGTTACTTTGTATTACTACGAGGGTTTGACCTTGGCTGAGATTGGCAAAGTGTTGGGCGTGACGGAGTCTCGGATCTGTCAGATGCACTCCAAAGCCGTCATCCAGATGCGAGCACGCCTAGCTGAGGCCGAGCACGACTGATCTATTGGCACTCGGTAGTTCTCAGCTGTAAGCCAAGTTCGTGTTTGTCGAGTTTTTCGCGGTTGCGGTGTTTGAGCCGCCGACACATTTGAAGAAGATGCCAGCGCCGAACCTTGATCCAAATGTGGAAGTAAGCGAACATGTGAGCTCGCGAAGAGCAATAGCGGATTCAAGTACGTTGCCCCGCGTTTAAGACCCAGATGTAAACACGGCGATAGACAATGAAAGTCATGGGTTTGCAAGGCGCCGATGACCTGACCTGCGATGACACTCTCTCCCGTTCCTACGACCGGGTCAACGGGTTCATAGGTGGTGCGCAGGATGCCGCGGTTCGAAGTGTGGGAATTTTGGGAATTGTGTGCGATGACGATGACCCCGCGGCCGGCGAGCTCACCGGCAAAGGTCACGACGCCGCCACCGGTGGCATAAACCAGCGCGTGAGCAGGCGCCGACAGGTCCACCCCGCGATGGCCTGGGAGCCAATCGTGAACCGGCGGATCAAAGGGGTGCACGAGGTGGTGCGGAGCCGGAACGGGCCACTGCCACGTAGCTGGCGCGGAATTGGCCGGTGCGGGGGTCGATCCCAGGAGGGCCAGCACGCAGAACCCTGGGAGGAAGATTTTGCCGAAGACCATGGTCTAAGACTCAGGCCTTCTAGCCAGTGCGCCTGCGGACGCTGTACGAAATGGGGGATGGCAAGGGCTGTGGACAGGCCCGCAACGTCTGCGCGTACGATAAGGCCCAGCAACTTGCTTCGGTGAGTTGACTTCGCACCTACACGGCCCACTCATGGTGGGGCAGTTGTTCCAAAGGTCCGAGTAAAGGGCAGATCGCTTCGGTGACTGAACTTTTCGGTGGGATGACTTCGCTGTTGGTCAGGGTCTTCGACCACCCGGTCGTTGACGTCAACCGGAATCTCCGGGCCTTCGCGCATGCGCGTTGCTCGGCTTGCATGAGGAGTACACGGCATGGCCGTTGTTACCACCCGCCAGCTTCTTGAAAGCGGCGTTCACTTCGGGCACCAGACCCGTCGCTGGAATCCCAAGATGAAGCGCTTTATTTTCGCCGAGCGCAATGGCATCTACATCATTGACCTCCAGCAGTCCTTGGCCTACATCGATCAGGCCTACGAATTCATTAAGCAAACTGTTGCCCAAGGCGGCACCGTCTTGTTTGTCGGCACTAAGCGTCAAGCGCAAGAGTCGATCGCCGAGCAGGCAACGCGCGTGGGCATGCCCTACGTCAATGAGCGTTGGTTGGGCGGAATGTTGACCAACTTCCAAACTGTGTACAAGCGCCTTCAGCGTTTGAAGGAACTTGAGGTCATTGACTTTGACGACGTTGCTGCCAGTGGCATGACCAAGAAGGAACTGCTTGTTCTCAAGCGCGAGAAGGTCAAGCTCGAGCGCATCCTCGGTGGTATCCGTGAGATGACGAAGGTTCCCAGCGCGATTTGGGTCGTGGACACCAACAAGGAGCACATCGCAGTTGCCGAAGCTCACAAGCTGAAGATCCCTGTCGTAGCCATCTTGGACACCAACTGTGACCCTGATGAAGTTGACTACAAGATTCCTGGCAACGACGATGCCATTCGTTCCGTTGGATTGCTCACCCGCGTCATCTCCGATGCAATTGCTGAGGGCTTGATGGCTCGCGCAGGTGCAGGGCGTGCAACTGATGAAGTTGGCGCCGAACTAGCTGCCGGTGAACCGTTGGCTGAATGGGAAACCGAACTTCTTGCAGGCGCTGGCACTGAAGCAGTAGCTCCAGCAGTAGCTCCAGTCGAACAAGCCTGATTCCTCTGACCACCTAACGAACAAGGGAAATACCACTCTCATGGCAAATTTCAGTGCCGCCGACGTGAAGAAGCTCCGCGACATCACCGGCGCAGGAATGATGGACTGTAAGAAGGCTCTTGAAGAAACCGATGGCGACTATGACGCTGCTGTTGAAGCCCTTCGCATTAAGGGAGCTGCTAAGGCTGCCAAGCGTGGAGCCGAACGCGACGCCAGCAACGGTCTTGTCGCTGCCGCTGCGGGAGCGATGATTCAACTCAATTGTGAGACCGACTTTGTGGCCAAGAACGATGACTTCAAAGCCCTAGCCGATGCGATCGTTGCTGCCGCTGCTGCGCACAAGACTGGCGATGTTGAGTCATTGCTGGCGGCCACCATGGCTGATGGCCGCACCGTTGCAGGTGGCGTTGAGGCGATGAATGCCGTCATCGGTGAGAAGATCGAAATCGGAAACGTCATCGTTTTGGATGGCACCGTGACGGCTTACATGCACCAGCGATCAGCTGACCTGCCCGCCCAAGTTGGCGTCTTGGTTGCCTTCGAAGGCGATGAAGCAGTCGCACGGGCAACGGCCATGCAAATTGCCGCGATGCGTCCGCAGTATGTCTCTCGTGAAAATGTGCCGGCTGAGGCTCTGGAGTCGGAGCGTCGCATTGCTGAGGCAACAGCTCGTGAAGAGGGCAAGCCTGAGGCTGCACTGGAGAAGATTGTTGAAGGACGAATCAACGGTTTCTATAAGGAAGTTGTCTTACTGGAGCAGTCCTCAGTGCAAGACAGCAAGAAGTCGGTCAAGGCTGTTCTTGATCAGGCCAACACCACGGTCGTTAATTTCGCCCGCTTTGAGGTTGGTGCCTAAGCTTCATGGCTGATGATCCGGGTAGCTCAGTGACCGGCGGTTACCGCCGTGTCATGTTGAAGTTATCCGGTGAAGTCTTCGGTGGCGGAAGCCTGGGAGTTGATCCTGATGTTGTTCAGCGGGTAGCGCAACAAATTGCTGCGGTGGCCCGCGGTGGTGTGCAGGTGGCCGTTGTCATCGGCGGCGGAAACTTCTTTCGTGGTGCTGAACTGAGCCAACGTGGCATGGATCGCTCGCGAGCTGACTACATCGGCATGCTCGGCACCGTCATGAACTCACTGGCCTTACAAGACTTCCTGGAAAAGGAAGGTATTGGGACCCGAGTTCAAACCGCGATCGCTATGGGTCAAGTTGCAGAGCCCTACGTCCCGCGCCGGGCCATTCGGCACATGGAAAAGGGCCGAGTCGTCATCTTCGGTGCTGGATTGGGAGCTCCGTTCTTCTCAACCGATACCACCGCAGCCCAGCGGGCCCTTGAAATTGATTGTGATGTGGTCTTGATGGCTAAGAGCGTGGATGGCGTGTATGACGCCGATCCGCGGACAACGCCGGATGCACAACTGTTCAGCCACATTGAATATCGCGATGTGCTCAACCGTGGACTCAAAGTCGCTGATGCCACTGCCTTCAGCCTATGCATGGACAACGACTTGCCCATCATCGTTTTCAATGTGATGGAAGATGGAAACATCGCTAAAGTTATTGAACAAGCAGATGTCACTGGTACAAGAATTGGAACGCTAGTTTCGGCTGGGCATCCCACCACGGTTGCCAGCACTTCAAAGGGGTCATGATGATCGATACGACAATGCGAGAAGCCGAAGAGAAGATGGAAAAGGCTGTAACCGTGGCCAAGGAAGACTTCGCAACGATTCGGACCGGACGAGCCAACCCGTCGATGTTCGCCAAGATTGTTGCTGACTACTACGGCACCATGACCCCGCTGAATCAGTTGGCTTCCTTCCAAGCGCCCGAAGCGCGCATGGTCCTGATTACCCCGTATGACAAGGGGGCATTGACGGCGATTGAAAAAGCCATTCGCGAGTCCGACCTTGGAGCCAATCCGAGCAACGATGGTTCGGTTATTCGAGTCGTGTTGCCAGAGTTGACCGAAGATCGTCGTAAGGAATACATCAAGGTGGCGCGCACCAAGGCTGAAGATGCCAAGATTTCCATCCGCAACGTTCGCCGTCATGCCAAAGAGGCTCTGGACAAACTCATCAAAGATGGTGACGCCGGCGAAGACGATGTGCGTCGGGCTGAGAAGCAACTTGATGAACTCACCGCTCGTACGGTTGCCCATGTTGACGAAATCCTCAAGCACAAGGAAGGCGAACTCCTCGAGGTCTAAGGACCACTCGAGGTAGCGCGGCCATGAGTACACCAGAGACGACTCAACGGCCCAGTGCTGGACGCCCGCTCGGTAGAGCAACAGTGGTCGGGCTGACCATGCTCGGTGTTTTGATTGCCTGCCTGTTGCTTCCGAGTTACGTATTCACAGCTTTGGTTGTCGTAGGAATCATCGTTGGCCTGTGGGAAATCCGCCGAGTCCTGCTCGGTGCTGGTTACTCCATTCCAACGGTGGCCATTGTCGGTGCAGCCGTAATTTTGCCGGCCTGCGCTTACCAGTACGGTGTTGAAGGTTTAGTGCTCGCGCTTTTATGCCTGGTCCCTGTCGTTCTGGCGTGGCGTTTACTACAGGGCGGCGACAATGCTGTTCGTGATGCCTTGGCCAGTGTGTTGATTGTGACCTGGATTCCATTTCTGGCCAGTTTCCTTGTCGTCTTAGTTCAATCAGACAATGGCCCAGCCAAAGTATTGACGGCGGTGTTGATTACCTCGGCAAGTGATACTGGCGGCTACTTAGTGGGCGTCCTGATTGGCCGGCACCCGATGGCGCCTGCGGTGAGCCCGAAGAAGTCCTGGGAAGGTTTTGCCGGATCAATTGTTCTCGGCCTGATCTTTGCCTTCATCTGCTTCATTTATTTACTGCACGCACCGTGGTGGGTTGCATTGGTCGCGGGAATTCTTGGCGCGTGCACAGCAACCGTCGGCGACCTAGGTGAATCATTGATCAAGCGTGACCTGCAGATCAAAGATATGGGCCAAATTCTTCCCGGTCACGGCGGCTTACTCGATCGAGTAGATTCCCTATTGGCTACTGCGCCACTTATTTGGCTCATCATCACAGTCTTCTTGGGCTCATGAGCGAACTAACCTTCATCGCACCGAAGGTCCCCAAGCCGCCCAAGCACCTAGCGGACCTGGATGCAGATGGTCGAAGGCAGTTGGCTCTTGATTTATCTCTGCCAGCTTTTCGTATCGAACAGATCGCCCATCATTACTTTGATCGATTCACCAGTAACCCCGAAGACATGACCGATCTTCCGGCCGGTCAGCGTCAAGCCTGGGTTGATGCCGTTGTTCCTCAGCTCTTAGAGCCGGTGCGCACTATTACCTGTGATAACGAAACCACGGCCAAACAACTGTGGCGCCTTCACGATGGTGTGCTCGTTGAGTCTGTGGTGATGCGATATCCAGATCGAGCCACAGTGTGTATTTCATCGCAAGCTGGCTGCGGGATGAACTGCCCGTTTTGCGCAACCGGCCAAGCTGGTTTGACCCGCAATCTTTCAACGGCAGAAATAGTTGACCAGGTTGTGGCCGCTGCTGCCCTGCTCAATAG